>Ga0208767_1003013_pt1 | contig 12426 bp, 20 predicted proteins | sample VirMetDEL_Mar_21_FD_184514 | JGI IMG/M metagenome (GOLD analysis project Ga0208767, IMG submission 184514) | Aqueous microbial communities from the Delaware River and Bay under freshwater to marine salinity gradient to study organic matter... | ecosystem: Environmental > Aquatic > Marine >... | reverse complement strand
AAGAGCGAGAGGCTTCTCGACGCCCCTTCGAAGGCGACGAGTGGAAGTGGGCGGTGGATTACGACCGGCTTAAGAATGAGATTCAAGCGCTGGAAGAACAAAAGAAAGAGGCCGAGAATCTGCTGCGTCAATCAATCGGCGAGATACAAGAGGTCTATGTTGAGGGTGGTAAGTCAAAGGTGACTTTGAAGGCACCCAAGAATCAGCCTACCCGTCGCATTCTTGTACGTATCAAAGACTGAGGTGAATCATGGAAGAAAAGAAAGAGTGGACCGTTATGAGGGCTGAGCCAGTTGTTGAAGTTCCAAACCTTTGGGGCGTTATCAAGCCCGAGGACGTACGTCACAAATACGGTGGCGTTGATTACATGCCTTGGGTTCTAGTGAAGAAATACGTAAAGGAGCACGCCCCTGGTTGGGATTTTAGACTGCTCCCGATTAAAGACAATGAGCAACTGAGCTATTTGCACCGTGCCCCTGACGGCACGGCGTATGTACTGGCTCAATGGTTTCACAAGCCAACCGGGTATATGCTTCCTGAGTTCATCCATGCTGTGATGGACCATAGGCATCAACCGGTGCAACTTGAGAATGTCAGTGCGCGATTACTAAGTGACACCCAGCGTCGCGCTGGATGCTCATCTGCTGCGGATGCGTTTGGTCTCGCCGGTGAACTTTGGGCACGTATGCCCATCGAAGACCCATACCGAGATCTTGAGGATGCAAAGCCAAAAGAGAATCCATTCAAAGGCAAGAAGCCTGCAAAGGCTAAGAAGCCAACTAAGAGCAAGGCTGAGCTTACCACTGAATACGCGGCGGGGCTTGGCGTAACGGTTGATATGGTTTTGGCGTGGTCTGGTCTTGAGTCTATTGATGCGGTGATTGCTCATCCTGAGAAATCAAAGCAGTTTAAGGAACTTCTCCAGAAGTGCAAAGCGGGGGCAAATGCACAGGAACTCTTCAGTGTCGAGGCGAGCACTGAGTTCAACTTTGGAGAATTTGGCGATGAAGAATAAAGCGATGGCCTTTGCAAAGGCGGGGTTGCCGGTCATCCCACTTCATCACCCATACCACGGGGGCTGCTCTTGCGGGCGGCCCTCGTGCCACTCCCCGGCTAAGCATCCACTTGTTCCTCGTGGAATCCATGAAGCCACTACTGAACTGAAGACTATCGATAGATGGTGGACGCAGTGGCCACATGCCAACATTGGAATGCAGACCAATCGTGTTTGCGTTCTTGATGTGGACTTCCACAAGGGTGGCGATAAGTCTTTGCGCACTCTTCAAGCGAAGTATGGAGATATCCCTAAGACCTGGTGCAGTGTCACCGGGTCTGGGGGACGTCACTTCTTCTTTCGTCCACCCAAGAATGAGATTCTCAAGAATGCCGTTAATGTGGCTAAGTATGAAGGCATCGATTTCAGGGGTCACAATGGCTACATCGTTGCTCCTGGCAGTGATGGCATGAATGGCCCTTACCGTTGGATTAATCCACCCTCTACGCCTCTGGCTCCGATTCCTGCTTGGCTCCTGACTTTGCTTCGGCAAGGTATTCGGGTCAGGCAGATTAACCGGGAGAAGCTCAAACGAACCGAGATTGATATCGGGAAGCAGGCGGCAATTCCGGAAGGTCAGCGCAATGATGGGCTTGCCCGTCTTGCAGGCATTCTCATTGCCAGCGGTGAAGATGAGTCTTCAAGTCTTATCAAATTACACGCGGCAAACATGATGCTGTGTCAGCCACCATTAGACAGCAGAGAAGTGGATGCGATTCATGCGAGCATACTGAAGTGTGAACGGCGAAATGGAGGCGGGTGAATCAGTCAATTGATGCGAATCAAATTGGCACCCGCCCCCACCAAACCAAAACCGAAGAGTGCAGACTTCGGTAAAAGGAGTTTAGCAGCAAATGAGTGAAGACTACAAGCAGAGGATCATGAACTCGATGAGGAAATTTCACGAGCGCAATGACCCAACTTTCCAGAAACCAAAAGAGAAGAAGGAGAGAAAGAAGAGCGACATTCCGAGCGAGCATTGGGAACAAATGCAGGTAGTCAATTGGATGCGTAAGAATGGGTGGACCTATTTCGCTGTACCGAATGGGGGCAAGAGAGACAAAATTGCCGGGGCGCATCTTCGTGCCGAAGGCGTCCAGTCCGGCGTGCCTGATCTCATTTGTATCGATCCCGTGCAGTGCGTCATCGAGATGAAAAGAACCAAAGGGGGGAGATTGTCAGAGTCACAAAGGGAATGGCTCAACAAGTTTCACAACACAGGCAACTGGCAATGCAAGGTTGCCCATGGCCACGAGGAGGCCATTGAATTTCTTAAGGAGGTGCAGAGTGACATTGGCGGGACCACACCACTCTAGCGGCCAAGACTGCTGGGCTACACCCCCAGAGTTCTTTGAGCGACTAGCTAGGCGCTTTGACTTCAAGCTTGATGCGTGTGCTCAAGAGTGGTCGGCGAAGTGTGCCGAGTGGTACAGCGAGCAAGACGACGGCCTGGCTTTGCCATGGCAAGCCTGGACTTGGTGCAATCCGCCCTACTCAAAGGTGGCCGACTGGTTGCAGAAGGCTCACCATGAGGCGGCGCTTGGCAATAGCTCAGTCATTCTGATGTTCGCCAGGACTGACACCAGGGCTTTCCATCAGTGGGCGCTCAAAGCTTCAGAGATCGTGTTTCTCAAGGGGCGGCTCAAATTCATAGATCCATCTACACATAAACCAGGATTGACGGCTCCGTCTCCGTCGATGCTTGTAATCTTTGAGGCGGGTAAACTAGGTCAGTGCAAATTTAGCACAATGAATGCAAGGGAAGTGCAGAATGCCAAAGAAGAATGAATACAAGAGAAGACCCCCCAACAAGGGTGGAGTGCAGTTACGGATGTGGATGCAGCGCCAAGACATGAGCGTGCGTGAGATGGCGAGGATGTTCGATTGGAATCCAACGTCTATCGATAGCTATATCTTAGGAAAGAAGAAGCCATCGCTGGATATGGCCAACGAGATATTTAAGAGAACAGGTGTGCCCATGCACTCATGGTGTGAGGATAATTAAGTGCTAATGTTTGTGGGGGGTGTCGTCGCGTTAGTTGTCTCGTTTGTGGTTTCTGAGATTATATTGGTCAGAAAGAATACGCGAGATTTAGAAAAGCGCATTCGACACTGGAGGGGGAAACATGGGGAAGACAAATGAGAGGCCACGGGGCTGGTACTTGCGCGAGCAGAAGAAAGAACTGCGTCACAAGATCACCCTGGCCAAACGATGGATTGAACAATGCACGGACCCAGACCGCCTGGCTGACTTGAAAGAGCACCTATGGCGGCTGGAGTATCGTGAGATTTTCATGGGAAAGAAGAAGTGAAAATGTATCGAATCACAAGAGACAACTTTTTTGAGGCAGCTCACTTTCTGCCGAATGTTCCAGAAGGCCACAAGTGCAAGAACATGCATGGTCACTCGTACCGGGTCACCGTGCAGATTGATGGCGTGATCGATGAGCACCTCGGTTGGATTATCGACACGGCAGAGATTGATGAGGTTTTCGCGGAGGTGAAAGATATGCTTGACCACCAGGTTCTTAACGAAATTGAAGGTCTCGAAAATCCCACCACTGAGATACTCTCAAAGTGGCTGTGGGAGTTCTTTAGGTCTCGGCTAAACAACGGTCGCATCTGCAAAATTACAATTACCGTAGGCGAGTCTCCACGGTCCACGGCTATCTACGACGGCCTATGATCGCCTACTGCTCAGCGACGGGCACACTCTCAACAATAGCGGCTCTCAAGAAAGCAGGTTGGAGAATGCTTGTAGTGGCTACTGGCCACGATAAGAACTCCGGCCTACCTTACGCTATCGATAATGGGGCATGGTCTGCCTTCAACCGGGGTGTGCCTTTTGATGTGGACAAGTTTCGCAAGATACTAAAATGGAGTGCAACGCAGGATATAGTGCCGGACTGGGTAGTGCTTCCCGATATTGTCGCCGGTGGCCTAGACTCTCTCGAGTTCTCTATGTCGTGGTATGATGAGGTGCGACCATACAGCGAGACTCTTCTATTGGCCATCCAAGACGGCATGGAGCCGAAGGATATTGAACCAATCATGAAGCCAGGGATGGGTATCTTCCTTGGTGGATCAACAGAGTGGAAGTTGAGGGTGATGCCGCAGTGGGGTGAATTCTGTAAGAACAGATATTATTATCACATTGCACGAGTGAATACGGTTAGGCGAATCCTCTACGCATCCTCGTGTGGCGCTGATAGCTTCGACGGCACTAGCGTCTGTCAGTTTCCTGTGAACCTCAAGAAGCTAAACAAAGCACGCAATCAAATGGCTCTACCGTTTTGATTTACGCATGGGCTTCTTAGCAGGCTTCTTCTTACCGTAGTTGACCTTCATACCCTTCTTCTTGGCGTATTCTTTTGCGGCTTTCTTACCGGCCTCGTTATACTTGAATTTCTTACCACCTACTTTTGGCATGATTTCCACTCCTCTAAACACTTTCTAACTGATGACCGAAACTGAGTATAAGCGTTGTCTTGGATCATCTTCTGCTGCAACCATTTCTTGGTGCCCTTCTTGCGCAATCTTACGGTATCTTTTGAACTGATATGCTTATACTTCATCGCTTCTTCCCCTTGTGAAGCCCATGACGGGCGTGTTGTTTCCCTGCCTTAGTCGCCTTACGTTTCACCCTGTTCGCACGAGCCAGTTTGGCCCTGCCTGCTTTGGTGCTCTTGAGTTTCTTGATGGTCTTAGCAGGCGCATAGACTTCGCCGGTCTTGCTGCTCTTCTTGCCTGATGGTGTACGCCACTTTTGCTTAGTCCAACGCTTCAGGCTCTTCTGTGACTTCTTCATAGCCATCAGTCTCTGTAGCCTCCACCCGCTGCCTTGTAGCGACGTGCCAGCATCTGAGCCTTACGAGCAGACCATTGCCCAGGCTTGCCACCCTTGCTGCCTGCTTTAATCTCGTTGAAGAGTCTTTTGCGTAGACTGGGCTTGGTGTAGTTGCCTGCTTCATTGACGCGACTTTTAGATTTAGTTTTTGTCTTACGCTTCTTCGCAGCCATCACTTAATCCTTTCGTCAATCACAACTCGACCATCGGGCTCCTGGTGTCCAATTTCGTTGCAGCGCTCTGGTGACCGGGCAGTTGGATGCCCCAGGCTGATGTGGATCCAGCCACGCTCTAAGAGTAGCTGACCAACATCAAGCCGCTTCTCGCGAACTTCAGTGGCAAGTTTCTCAAATGCTTCCTTTAGGTCGCCCTTGATCGGCTGCCAGTCGCAGGCTTCCCCCCGCATATGCTGGCTGTACTTTGACCCACCAACACGAGCGTTAAGAGTAGGGCCACGGAAGCCACTGGTCACACGGATGGGTGAGCCCACGATAGCCCGCACCCGCTCCATAAGCATCGCAGTCAGGTAGATAGCGCAGGCGTAGCTTTTGGCTTCCTTCTTATTGGTCAGGAATAGGTCGCTGTGCCCGGTGCGAGTCATCTCGTCCCAAGTGAAATGGTCTGTGAGCTTCATCAGCACTTCCACCGTTTACGCGCTTGACGCAGTCTTGAATTGGGATTCTTCGCGGCCTTGGGGAACTTCTTCATCTGGCCAGCACTGCGAGCGCAGTATGACTTACGGCGCTTGGCGGCCTTGCTGCCCTTCTTCACCTTGCCGGTGACCGCACCTTTGAGCTTGCTGCCGGGGTTGTCACGGCGATATTTGGCGATGCCCTTTTTCGTCATGCCCGCACCGGCTTTGGTAGGGCGCTTGTGACCACCTTTGATAGTGTGGCCTTTCATGCCCTTGCCTTTGCTCTTCTTCTTTACCATCGTACTCTCACTCCGGCCAAAGCGGCCCAGTCCTTTGAGTTTGCGATGTGCCCCTGCGCGATGAGTTCGACGGCGTCATTAACTCGTGCAGCAGCATCCAAAGTACCCCGGAGCCCAGTAGGGCCAGCAGCGAGCCCAAGGTCGATGCGCCCGCCATTGCTTTTCGGTACGAGCGCCAGCGCACGGCTCACTTGTCCTGTGAGCTGGCTTGCGACTTTCCCGCTTCAGCAACCGCCTCTGATGCAGCCAAGGCAGACTTCACTTGGGCGCGAGAGAGATTGTAGCTGCCACCACAGATGGCGGCGATAACGCCACCTACTGCACTGAGCCAACCGGCATGGCCATCACCCAACACCTGCTCTGCAATTGCCATAGCCAGTCCCAAAATGAGACCGCAGATGGTTACTAGAAACTCCGATGATTTGAGGCCGTTAGTCTTTCCCTTGACGCTTGGCATGTTCAATCCCCCTCTGAAATGCTAGGAACTCGCGAAACTCCTCGCGGAATTCGCAAACGTCTCGGTGCGTCCTAGCCATTTTATCACGCAGTTCGCCAATATCTGACTCCATGCGGTTAATCTTTTCTTCTACGACAGTGATGCGGTTGCCCGTACTCTTCACGTTATCGTAGACGGTACCGCCATTGGCCTTGGCTTTACGAGCCTCATAGACCCGCATTGCCAAGATCATGGCCATGGTAATCGCTCCCGTGATACCGCCTGACGCGAGCGTCTCTTCCATTATTCCGCCGGTGGCGCTGGAGCAGGCCCGAAATCGCAACCATGGAAGGCTGTAGATTGCATGGCCGCGCTTAGAACCGCTTCAATTTGAGACACTTGCTCAGCGGTAAGCTGAACAGTCGCAACAACAACTTGACCCTCATCGTCAAGTTTTGGAAGCTCAAGACCCGCACCACCACTGAAAAGCGAGTTTTCAGAGTTGACGTATCGTGCCCGTAGTTGATTTTGAGATACGACGAAGTTGCTGTCGGCGTCATACGCCCCCGCAAAGTTGATTTGCCATGATGTAATAATTGCTGAATGTCCAGACACGATTTGCCCCCTTAAGTTTTGGTGTGAAGGCTCACACAGTAGAAATAGTGGCTGCCGGTGTCTCTTACTCGGCAAGCCAAAAGAGTGAATACCGCCATTTTGCCAGCGGCTAGAGTGAACCCAGAGCCAATAAGATCAGCCGCGTCTGTGCCAGTTGTAGCGGTTTCTTTGGCTGCAAAATCGCCTATTGGGTCAAGTATAAACTTGGCGCTATGAGTCGAATTTTGATTTTGCAAAACTAAATACTGTGGAGCGACGCAGCCATCTTGGAAGTCTGTGCCGGTAACTTGAAGGGTGATCCCGCTAGTTGCCGCGGCCGATGCTGCGGAAGAATATACAACAGTAAAAGATGGAGTTTTGCCAATATCAATCGAAGTCCCATCATTAGATTGGTCATAGGTTAAACTATCTGAGCCAATATGATTCAAAGGCGTGCTTTCGATCGCAATGCCGTTGCTGGTCGTTAGTTGCATCACCCGCCCAGCACTTGCGTTTTTAACCTCATTAAAGGAAAGCGTAGGGATTAAACATCTAGTGTTTGATCCTTCAGTGATTTGGATAAAAGTTCTGGGGCTTGCGTTGTCGTCTACAACCTTGAACGTCGCACCACTGTTATAGTCTAGCGTGAAGGTTGCGCTGGTATCGTCGTCAAGGACAAACATGTTGCTATCACTTGAATCTCTAAAAGTGAAACTTCCTGACGAGCTTTTGCAGTCAAACCGACCACCCAACGGATGTATCCATCGGCTTACTACATTGTCGCGACCCCAAACAAATTGATTGTCTGTACTAGAGGCGTAAGGATGGTCACCATATACGCGCATCGCAAAGCTGTCCGCATTTTGATTCAATACCTGAAGCGGAGAAAATGGACCGCTGCTAGACCCGTTTTGGCCTCCAATTAAGACTCGTTGCCCTGATGTGGGAGCCATCACGATAGCAAATTGACCGTTGCCTGTGGTGCCCGGCCTAGTATCGATCTTAAACCACTCGTCGCCGCTGGTGTCTTTGATAAGAAACGCGTCATCGACGCCATCGGTAATCTCAATATCCGTCGGGTCGAATGAGCCACCGCCCTCGCTTTCAGGAATTGGAACAACTGTCTGAGTCATCAGTAGCCTCCTTCGACTTCAATAAGAACCACGCTTTTGGGAGTGGCTGCGGCTGCAACGACAGTGTAGTCAACTCGAAACTTAGGGATGTTGTAAGAGATGGCAAATGTAGGGCCATCATTGGTAGCGGAAGCAAATGGGCCAGCAGAAATGCCTTCTTGAGAAGCTTCACCGTCACTGAAAATACGCATGATTTTGGCGTCCTGAATATTAGGGCCACTAACATTGCGCAAAGCCACGGTCAGTTCTTTTTTGTGATACATCTCAAACACTGGCCCTTGAACGGTCACTGTAGCGCCTGGATCAGGTGTTTCGGTTACTTGCTTTACAATTTGCCCAACGTGGGTAGATTTTCCTTCAATTGTTGCCATGTCAGGCCCCCTCTATCGCTTGCATCGGGGTTGTAAATTCAGATGCAAATCTGCGCAGCCGATTCACTCCCCCCTGTGTCATGTTACCCCCAGCGCCTTGTTGTTGGCCAGGGGGGGAAAAATTTTCTTGCATCAATGATGTGAACGCAGGCCCTGTTGTGGCCTCCATGCCGGGGCCATATGAAAGCCCCATCTGAACCCTAAACGAGTAGGGTAAACTTGTACGTGACTCTACAAAAGTAGAGACCACTTGTTGCTGCAATCTTTGATAAATGTCTGGATAGATTTGTTTCAGCGGCTCAAGAACTTGGTCATCCAAAAGATTACGAGTCAGCGAGTAGTAGTAAACATTGATTGGGTTGTTGATAACCTCTAACGCTGTGGCAAAACGCATCTTCTGCTCTGGCGTAGGAACTGGATCATATCTATCAAAGGGGCTCAAAGGCTGGAGCTCAGGTGTGAATGTCGAAAGATAGTTGATTGCACGCTGAGTTGTCTTGGCTAAGGAGTCTCGAAGTGGCTGAAGGCCTTGCCCGCCAGAGGCCGACTTCTCCATTAGGTCCATCATCTTCTGCGGGTTGGTTTGTAAGTCGCGAATTTTAGCTACTGCCTTCTCGTAGTCCTCATCAGTAGGTGTCTGATAAGGAGCTGGCACAAGAGACCCGCTCAAGCCCATGAGCTTGCCCATGATAGAACTTTGTCTTTTGTATCCTTCTCCAAGCTCCTTAAGGGAGATGAACTTCAGAGACTTTTCTGCACCTGAGCGAATCTTATTAGCCATAAATGAGGAGGCATCTAAAATCGCCGCTGTGCCCCTCAAGACTTTGGTCGGATTCTTTCGCAGGTAGCTCAGACCCTTGCCTGCAAGAATCCCGTAAGAAACAATGTTTGGGATGAAGCTACCAAGCAGCAAATCAGCGAGGGCACCTGCTCCACCGAAACCAAAGTCTCCAAGGCTAGACTTTTGATCAAGATCAGCCAAAGTCAAAGAGTCGTCTCTGTTCACCCTGGCCTTTTCCTTGGCAAGCTTCTCTCTTGCTACTCTTTGTTCTTTGGTTTTCTTGAGTTTATCTAATTTAATCTCTTCGATTCTATCAGCGAGCTTTACAGGGTCCCCCAGGTCATCGGCATAGCCCTGAAGCTGCTCCACGGCATCATCAAATGCTTTCCCAATAACATCGCCAAGGCCCTGTTTTTTGCCCTCGTCAACTATTGCTTGAATCATGTCGTCTTGAAAGTTTGAACCAAGACCAAGCACGTCCTTCATGCCCTGCACGGCATTATTGTAATCATTTAACCCCTCAGATTTCTTGGTAATATCATCAAGAGATGATTTGAGGGTGGTAAGTGCTGATTTGATGGATGGCACCGCCGCCAACTCAGGGGTACCATCAATATGACCAATCAAATCACTCAGGTTCTTCTTGGCAGCCTCTAGAGCTCCGGGAATCGATTGAATGCTGCCTGTCTTCCTTAACGCATTGCGTAATCCTTGCGCTGATTTAATCGCTTCTGTCTTGGCGATTTCAATCATCTTCGCTCTTTCACCAATTGCATTGGTATAGGCATCAAGAGTTTTGACTGCTCCGATGGCAGCGTTTTCTTTGGCGCGTGCCGCAGGAGTAGCGAAAGACCGGAACTGGCTAGGGAGCACATTGACGTTTCTTCGCAGTTGACGCTGCTTGAGAAACGCCCCGAAGTAATCGCCCTTGTCGAAAAGTTCTCGAATAGCTTTAGCGTCGATTCGCATTTGCTCAATAACGGCAAGAACGACGTCTTTATTTGCCTGTTCAGCCAATTCTGATGCAATGCCAGTGAGTTGAGTGATCGAACTGTTGATGTAACTGTCAAAGTTTTCACGCATCTCATCAACAAGAGTGTCGCTACCGGCAACTGCGTCATCAAGCGCCTTTTTGACTGCGCTGTCTGCCGCTGTCTCGCGCATGGTTCTTTTTCCGTCGATTACGCGAACGCCCTGCTCGCGCAACTCATCCATGACAACCTTTTCGGCTCCTAACGCTGCATCAAACTCTTGCGCTGCATCATCGAGGAAAGCAGTGCGCCCATCCTCAGCGGCCTTCGCAACTTTGCCGCTAGTTCTGCGCAAGATGTCTCGAATGCCATTCATCGCTTTAGATGCTGCTTTTTTCTGCATACGCAACTCTTGGATATCGATATCCAATTGAGCCTTTACCGTATTGATCGCATTGACTTCAGCAGTGGTATCAAGACCCATCTGCTTGATCTTGTCTATCTGAGCCTCAGCCGCTTGCATTCTTTTCGTAATGTCAGAAAACGATGACTGAAAATTGAAGACCTTGGTAAACTCATCGGCCAGCATCTCAGAGGCTTCTGGCTCTGATCTAGTTACAAAGTCAGAGAGTCTTTTAGCGAAGGCTTCGCCATGCTTCTCAATCTGACCTTTGTATATCTTTGATGCGAGGTTAGCGGCACCTTTAGCGGTCACGGGAGCGCCTACAATCAAGCCCCCTAGACCAGCGCCAAACACACCGCCGTACAAACCACCTGATACCGCTCCGCTCGCAGCACTAGCAGCGATGTCTTCAGCCGAAGCATCGGGGTTCTCCATGATGGCCTGACTGTAGCCAGAGCCTAAACCGTAAGCCGCACCCTCAATAGAACCAGCAACGGCCAAGGGGGCTAATGCCTCTACTGTGGCCTTAACTCTCTGAGCGCCTGCTGTACCTGCTTCGATACCCGCTGCACGAGCTCCAACTTTTTGACCGGTTTTAGTGGCGAATTGAGCCACTCCAGTCGTAGGCTTGAGAAGGATGTTCTTAGCAAGTTGTTTCGCGCCTGCTCGTGTAGCAATAGATCCCGCAGTCAATGGTGCTGATGCGCCACCACTGAAGGCTAAGGGAGCCACAGAGCCAACAAGTTCACCTGTCAAAGTCAAACCAGGGGCAGCCTCTTCAATCCCTGCCGCCTCGCCTGGGTCCAAGATTCCTAATTGAGTTAGCAGCCCAGGGGCCGCACCAAGACTAAGCCCCTTAGCGACACCATAGGCAAGAGGCGCAAGAGTGCTGTCTTCATACTCACGCTTAAACTTCCTGGTGTTGGCGTCATTCTCAGAGATTTGCTTAAGACCAAGACTCGCAGCTTTTTGCAGCGCATCTTCTCGGTCTGCCGGAATCGCAAGAGTCTTTCCTTGCGCATCAAAGTAAAAAACCTCTGGGGTAGAATCTGCCATTATTCAGTACCAAACTCTGAAAGAAGAGCGCGAATCTCAGGGTTGCCCGCTTCAGACTTCTGCTTGATGGTGAACTGAGTGAGGTAGCCGAACTTAGGATCATAGCTAATCCCCTCCTCGGCAGCCATCATTTCACGAGTTTTCTTATTCGCCTCATCTACTGTGTATTGGCCAGTTGACAACAGAGTATTGAACTTCTGATTCGCCATTGACTTAACCTCAAGGTGCCGCAAGAAGCTTCTTACATCCGCCAAAGGCAGAATCGGATTAGCAAGAAGATTTCTAAAGATACCAACATCCTTATCAGAGATAGATGATGCCGACTGGCTCTGGGACGCAAGACCGAACGCAATCGCGTTAATCGCGTTTTGCAACTCAACCGCTCCTCCTACCTTATCACTTAACTGAGATGCGATAGTTTGCGCGACGCCAGGTTCACCTTGCGCGTAGAGATTTGCAGCAGAGTTCAAGATGTCACCAATAGCGCCTCGATCATCATCATCAAGCTCTATCTTTGTGTCATTTGAAATCATGGTATCAATTGCACCGATAGCTCTGCGAAGGTCCCTTGCGGTCGCCTCATCATTTGCTGCTTCTCTAGCGATTTTTCGAGTATCTCCGAACTTAGGAAGCAACCGCTCTCTTTGATCTCTCAACGCTTTCTCTGCGTCTGCTGCGGCTTTTTTCTCCGCCTGCATGATGCCGTTAAACATTTGAACAGATGCTCTCTCATCCTGGAGAATCGCATATTCGGACTGCAACTTAGTCGCGTAACCTCGAGCAAGCGCGGCTCGCATTGAGTTTGTGGCCGCCATCTCGCTGCCTAATTGCCTTATGAGCCCATCGT
>Ga0208767_1003009_pt1 | contig 12433 bp, 11 predicted proteins | sample VirMetDEL_Mar_21_FD_184514 | JGI IMG/M metagenome (GOLD analysis project Ga0208767, IMG submission 184514) | Aqueous microbial communities from the Delaware River and Bay under freshwater to marine salinity gradient to study organic matter... | ecosystem: Environmental > Aquatic > Marine >... | reverse complement strand
GCTAGTGCGAAGAATAAATGCCCAAGAAAGATGGCTGAGTATTTTATAAATCTAGGAGTACAAACTTCTAAGTTTTATGGGAATAAAATGAATGTTCAGTTTGATGTAGATCAGCTTTAATCTAAGCTAAAGAGCCAATTCCTGAAGAACGCATTGCTAGGCGTTCAGCCAACTCTCGGTCTTTTGGATTAGGTAAGATCGTTTCAGATAACATATCCTGTGGTCTAACAGCAGTAGCAGGTGGAACCAGTGGGATGTTTGATGGTTGGAAAGAAGCAAGCATTTGATCTAGTTGATTTCCTAAAGATTCTTTTTGCTCAGGCAAAACCTTTTTGGCAACCGATGAGGGTACCGTTCTTTCAAAATTATCAACCCTTCCTTGTAAGTTTTCTTTATTTAAATCTTGTAAGATAATTCCCTTTAAACTATCAATCATATCTTCAGATGAACTTTCAACATCAACTTGTTTATCAAGCTCATCAAGAAATATAGAAGCAACATCACCAGTAACATATGGTGAGGCAGGAAGGTTAATTAAAGTTTTTAAAAACTTAGGTATGGTAAGTGGGTCAATTTTTGCAAAAACATTTGCTAATCCCTCGCCACGCCTTAATAGCTTTTCTGCTTTTTTCAAATCTGTCTCAGTTAAAATTTCAGCTATTTTTAAAGCCATGACTTCTCTTTGTTCTTCATGCAAAGCAGGAAAATCATTGCCAACGGCACTAGCCAATACATTTTTTACATCCAAATCTTTGCGACTCACTGCCGTCATCAACATTTCATCTGCCATTTTTTTATTTGCTTCTCGTTGTGCAGTCTGACTGCCTTTTAGAACCTGAACCTCGGTAGCCCTTGTTTCCATTTCATTAATAAAATTATTTTTAAATGTTTCATACATTTTATCTCCCTGACTTCCTTCAGGAAAAGTCTGTCTGATCATCTTATCTCGTAGCTCTGATCTAAAAACTTTTTTGGCTAAGTCAGTTCCCCTAGTGCCTTTTTCAAGCTCATCTAAAATTGCTTGTTGCACACCCAACCTAAAAGCTTCTTGCTCAGAGTTACCCATACCATTCATTAAAACTTCAGGCATTTCAGAGCTTGGTTTAAGTATGCCTCTGCCTGCTATCATAGCATCTTGTATTGCAGCATCACCTGCAAATGTATTTCTAGCAATTCTATAATCTTCGTTAGTATCTAAAATGTTTACTAAGTGTTTTTTTAATTTATTAATTTGTCTAAGCTCTGTTCTTCCAATAGAGCCTTCTGTTTTTAAGGGAGAGTTTGCAACGGATATTTGCTCATCCATACCCATCTTTATGTAATGCAAAAACTCTGTGCTTATACCATCAGGAAATTGACCGTCTAGCTCACCACCTTCAAACATAATTTGACCCTGCTTGTTGATAGTTACAAATCCATCTTTTCCATCATTAGCAGCTAATCTGCTAGCCCTATCAAAAGCATCACGGAAGGCGGGTCTTTTAAATAACTGCTCTAAATTAACTTCTAAAACCTCTTCTTCACCCGTAGTTGGGTCGACTAAAGATGATCTAAACTTTGTATCTATTGGGACAATCCTTGCTTCATTGTCTTTGTAAAAAGCACTTTTATATCTTTCAGCACCAACAGATTTTTTTGCCTCAGTAATTGCTTGCAAAGATTCATAGTAATCAGCATCCATACCAAAAGCTTTTTTTAAATCAGTTTCAAGCCTACCAAATCTACCGCTTGCTCTTTCTTGCAAAAATTTATTTGCTACCGCTCTTCCTCTGCCCGGCAACATGTTTACCAAATCTAATGCACCACGAGAATTAGGACCCATATCAGCTAGAGTAATTTCTTTTCCTAATTTCATTTTTTCCGCAGCTTCAACAAAAGCCTCATCAATATTTTCACTGTCAGACATCAAAGCGTTTAAAACTATTCTTCTTGCAACCTCCTCAGCCTCCTGTTCACTTCCTGCACTTGAAATCATATCAATGGCTGAACCTGCCATGCCTGCAAGTCCTTGTGTTACACCCTGAGTGACCATTGCAGTAAGTGCTGTTAGGTAAGGTTGTTTTTTTGAAAACCTTTCAGCGATTGGACCTTCTGTTTTTCCTAAACCATAAACACCACCATAAACACCTGCTTGCCTAACTGGTGACTTAGCAAAATATTTTGATATTTTTGTCATCAAAGGTTTTTTTGGTTGTGTTCCAGTCACAATAACTTCAGCAGGCTTGTTTCTTAGTAGCCCCACTCCTCTAGTCGCTAATGTCGGAACCAGTGTTCCTAATATTTCAGTTCCTATAGCCCTAACAGGTTTGGCTTCATACAGTTGTTCCATTTTGTAGTTTTGCAAAGACTCAGCAAAAACAGGCGGAAGTTGCGAAAAGTTTTTTTGTATTTCTGCTGAAAAGCCCATGCTTGCACCTTCAGCAAAAGCATCTTTAAGAGTTGCATCAGCATTTATTAATTCGTATAAAGTGCTGTCAGAATCACTTAAATCGTAGCCTTCAGCCACAACTGGTGCCAACCTTTGATTTAGGCTTTGTACTAATTTTTCCATTTCGTGCGTTGGAATGTAGCCATAAGTGTCGACCAAAGGCTTAATTGCAACTTCTAATTGGTTGTAAAGTTTTTCGCTAATCATGTTTATGTCGGGTTGTCTACATCTAAAATAATGCTACTTCCTGCTTCTCCACCTATGTTGGGAAGCTGTTCTTGTTTTTCGATTATGCCACCGTTAGGGTCTAAAATATATGTTGTGCTTGTCATGCTGTCATGATACTTTAAACTTCCGTCAGCCATTGTTTCTATTAGTTTTGCGTTTGGTGGTATGCCCATATCTTCAACATCAAAGATGCTTAAATCTAAATCTTTTTTTTCTAATTTTTTAAAGTTTTTAAAAATACTTACCCTTGGAACTTCATTATAGCTTTCAACAGAACTTTCATATGCTTGGTATTTATCTTGATAGATATTTTTTAAAGCTGAAGCTATAGCCACAGGGTTGGTAAGCATCCCAATATCGCCACCAAAATAGTTAATAATTCTAGCTGCATCTTGTTCGGTCATAACACCCGGTCCAACCACAGATGTCCTAAACTGACCAATCAAACCTTGAAGCTGACCTTTAGCAAGTAACTCTGCAACTTCAGCAGGAGTTATTTTTTTGTAATCGCCAAACAGTGTTTTCATGCCCCTTGAAAATTCTAATGCTAACAAACCGAATCCAGTTGCACCGCCTTTTTCAAGATCAGTTAATGTTTTTACTGACTCGCTGTATCTTTCTATTTGTCTTAAAGAAAGCTCATCATTAATTGCTTTATCTTTAAGTTTTACAAATTGCTCGTAAGTTGGAAGCTTGCTCTCTAGTTCTGTAGAAGATGTTAGTTCTCTATCAGGGTATAAAGTATTAAAATCACTTAAAGGTAACTTGCCTTTGGGACCTATGTAATAAACCCCATCAGGAAAAGAATATTCTCTATAAACACCATCTTTTGTTCTATAAAAAGCTTGACCCCTTCCTGCAACCTCACTTTTCTTTTTTGTTACCAAGCCAAGTGCGGTTAAATCTCTTTTTTGTTTTTCTTCTCTTTGCTTTTCTTCAATCTCTTTTTGGAGTTTATTAAATTCTGAAAAACCAATACCAATGCCCCTTCCTATGGAAGGCATTTTTTCCTGTTGTTGTGCCAACAAACCTTTGCCTATTGCACTCGCTAAATCATATCCGCTTGCAGGTCTTCTTTCGGGATATATACCCTTTAAAATGTTTTGATATTCTGCAAATTGTTCTTGCATCGATGGCTCATCACTCGAAGAAAGCAATGATAGTAAATTTTCATTTGAAAGCTGAGAAACCTCATCATCGTTAAAAGGCTCGTCAATTAAATCTACAGTACCACCCTCTTGGTAACCCATTAACGATGACAAACCTGTTCTGCTCATTGGCATTATCTGAATGTTCTATATTGTGGTGGATTCATAAAACTACCTAAACCACCAAGTGCTGACAATCCAACTCCCAAGCCTGTTTGCAAGGCTGATGGTTGAACCCCAAAAGTTGTACCAATCTGACTGAATCCTGCTGGGACACTTTGTACAAATGGTAACAATGATTGCATTTGTTGCATTGGGGCTTGTTGTTGCATCAATGCATTTTGTCTAGCTACATCTAATTGTGCTTGTTGTAATCCTTGTGTCATTTGACCTAAACCGAGTTGTCTTTGTATGTCAGCCTGAGCAGATTGTTGTGCTTGTCCACCAAGACCTGAGTAAGCTTGACCTAAACCAAACTGACCTGCTTGTCTTGCACCTGCTAAAGAGCCAAGTCCTGAAGCAAGTTGTTGTTGGGCTTGTTGTTGTCTACCAAACTCGCCCATGGCTGTTTGTTGTGCTTGTTGAAAGCCTTGGCTTCTAAGTCCGCCCAAAGCCTCTCCCAAGCCTCTACCGAGAGCTTCAGTGCGTTCTTCTGCACCTAATCTAGCTCTTGATCCAAAGGCTGATTCACCGCCTCTAGCGATGTCAGAAGCTCTAGCTGATATGTCAGCCATGGCTCCTCTTTCAAGTATGTCTTTGCGTACTTGATCAATAACTTCTTCTTGGTATGGGTCCATGAACTGTTGGTATGAACTAGGATCGTACTCAGCACCTGCATATTCTCTTAATGCTTGCTCAGACTCACCCAAACCACCGAATAAACTTTCAATACCTGTACCAAAAGCTTGCTCAGCCTTTTGCATGTAAGGGTCTTGAACGCCAATCTTTTCTCTTGATAAACCAATAGCCGCTAATTGTTCAGGAGAAAGCCCTGCAATCTTTTGCGGTACGACAACTGGGTTGCCTTGCTCATCATAAAATGTTCTCTCCGAAGCTCTAAATGCTTGTTGCATAAAGCCGGGTGAATAGCTAGAAGTACCCGGTACACCTGAGCCAAAGAATAATTCTCTAGTAGTAGGGTCTAGGGTTCTAAACTGTTGTTGAATATCTGTTGCGATTGGCTGTTGCGAGCCACCGCTTCCGCTAGCGTAGGCTTGCTGTTGCTGACTGGGCAAGTTTCTAAAAGCTTCGACCTGTCTTGGGTCAAGCGTTTGAATGAATTCTTCTGTGGTCATTATGCTACGTTCCCAAAGTGTTCCATAAGTTTATACATAACTCTAGTGCCTGAGTCCCTTGTTGGCTCTCCGTTTGGAGTTAGAGTTAGTATGCCATTGTTATTGTTAACATCAAAAGAACCTGCTCCTCTTACAGCTTTGGCAGTCATTACAAACTCACCGTCTGAAAGCATTGCAGGGATATCGTCTGATGTCTCAGTGCCTGCTCCATTAATTTGTCCATCTCTGACAGGAAACTCTTCTACATTGATAGCAACATCCATGTCACCGCCTTCAGCCATGGCAACAGTGCCACCTTGGTTAAAGTATTGAACTCCGCCACCGAAATTGTATCTTGGCATACCGCCCATACTAAGGTTCAGGATGCCACCTCCTGCCATCATTCTTTTTTCAGGTGGTTGATATACCATGCCCTCTGTAACAGTGGGTCTGCCACCGCTTAGTGCAGGCATGCCTTCAGGAGTTAAACCAAACTCTACACGAGATGGCATTTCTGCTCCTGTTCTACGAGCTATCTCTGCTTCTATGTTATATCTACCAAGTGGGTCCATTTGTGTGAGCGGAGTTAAAGGTACGCCTTTTTGATCTTTGGCTTCTTCATAAGCCAACTTACCAATTAAGCCTGCAAGTCCTGCAATACCTAATTTACCCATCATGCCCATGCCACCGCTTGAGGAGCCAGTGCTAATAATTTTTCCATCTTTGTCAACCTGTACACCAGTCCCATAAGCATCTTCTAGTCCGCTTCTTCCACCAAGCCCTATTCTGTCACCAATAGCCTTAATGAAAGGGTTTGTTCCACTACCTTGTAATCTTTTTATTTCTTCATCTGATACAGGCATGCCTGTTTTGGTGTTTATATATCCTTGGTTAACTGGGTCATATTGTATTTCTTCAGGCAAAGGTTGTTCACCACCACCAAGCAAACCAAAATAACCACCTACTTGATCATCTCTATAGGTCTTAGCAATATCTCTACCATATTGTATTGGAGCAAACTTGCCATCAACTGAACCTATGGCTTTTAAAGAATCCATAAAGCCTGCATCAGCACCAAAGTTTGCTTTACCAAGATTACTGATAGCACCATCCTTACCAAATACTTTTTGAGAGCCACCTGCACCAATAGTCATTAGATCACCAATGCCACCTTCACCCTTAGCTATGTTATAAACAGACTCAGCCTTGTTGTATATGATTGCGGGTGCTTGCCAAGGACCGGGTACCACTGCGGCTATCTTAGCCACTGGCTTTAAAACTTTTCTTCTAAATTTTTGAAATGCTGAACCTATACCAAATTCTTGCAGACCAGTTTCAGGATTTATCGAGGCTATACCACTAATTTCTCCTGTGGTATCTACAATTCTTGAATCAGGGTCTATGCCCATTTGCATCATGGTTTCATCTAAGCTTTGAGCTGCTTGTGGGTTTGCTTCTAAAACTTCAGCAGGAATAACCGCTTCCCCCTCAGATAAATGACCCAAAGTGGTGTCATTCATTCTGCCCGTTTCAACACCAAGTTTAAGCAATGGGTTGCCTGATTGGTCTACTTTTTGTTTGACCGCAAACCTCATCAGCTCGTTAATGCCTTCAGCACCCTCACCGCTAACTGGCATCATTCTGTCTTTTAAAATTTCTTCTTGAATTTCTTTGGGTGCGACTTCTTTTACAGTTTGCACAAATGCGTCTACATCCATGCCTGTACCCATTTCGTTGAGTATTTCTTGTTGAGCTTGCATAGACTCAGGTGAGTTCTGCGGATATGTCATTATGGTTCTAACTTGTTGTTCAAAACCAAGATCGACTAATGGTTGCATGACGCTTGTGTCTACATTTGACATCATTGGGTCTTGTACACCACTTAATAAAGCTTTATTTCTTTGACGAATCATTTGCAAAAGCTTTTCTGATTCTTCGGGTGTTTGAGCATTCTTTTGTAGCTCAACTAAAGTGTTGTACACCTTTTCTTCGTTTGAAAGTTCTTTAGGTTGATCTGTATAAAAACCATTGGCTGAACCCATTCTTCCTGCCATGGGGCTTTTTTGTCTCGCCTCCATGACCTCTTGTTCGGTCATTCTCCGAGCAAGGGGATTTATATCTTGTGTGAGGTTTTGTATTCTTTCTTCTAATGTTGCCATATTAACTCGTTGTAACTGTTACGGAGCCTACAGCCCCTGTTCCACTCACGCCACTCAAATATGTTTGGTGACTATATAAATCACGAAAAGCATTCCCGTCATACGCTTGGTGAATCTCTAGTGTCGTATTAAACACTATATCACCCGCTATAAAGTTCAGTTCACCTAATTCGGATTGGTTGAACTGCGGGGTTCGATTTGGGTCGAACTGTCCTAAGTTTAACTCAAGTATCCTGACTAATCTATTAAAAACATCAGGTGTTACTTCGTCTAAAGCCTGCGGTAACCTTGTCGGTAATAGCTTTGCCATTATCTTCTACCATCAGGCTGTATATACATTCTAGTATATCCTAGTCTCCATTGCACTCCTAGTCTGTTTGCTGTGTCTGCGTCATCATCACTTTGCAGTCTTAACACAGCCTGTCTTGCTCTAGTTCGTACATTTAATTCATTGGTGTTGTTTGAAACATCCTTAGTAACCTTGGTTGATAAGCTTTGTGCAGGAAAGTTTCTTGTTTTAATTTGCATGTTTATTTGCGGTACACCACTGGCTGTATTGGTACCATAAAATTTAATATCAGGAATGATTTTGCTAATAAAGGCAAAGTCGTTGCCTTCTTGCAAATCAAAATCAGAGCTTTCAATAAAGACATTATCCATTGGAGAACCATCGTTATCTTCGCCTGTTTCTTGGTTATATAAATAATTGTCATTGGTAGCCACTGGTGCAATAAACACATCTTCATCAAGCCAAGCAGTTCTAACTAACTCACCTATGCTCCATGTATTTTCTAAATAGTTATATATAACATAGCGTGATATTTCACCAGTGTTATCTTGAGTTGATGGATAGAACCACCACACTTCATTGTATTGTTTATTAACCAAAGCAAATGTTTTAAACAACTGTGATAAGTCTAAGTTTTCTTGCACATAACTTAAGACAGTGCATTCTAGTCTTTGTACACTACCGTTGTAACGATAGAAACCATCTTCAGCCATCCAATAAACACCATTCGGTGCATTGATACAAGCATTGGGTGCGATCATGCCCACACCTTGATTGATTAAGTTGACTGCAAAAGTTAAAGGTGGTCCAACAAATTGTATCGAATACAAAGCTGAATCAGTCCACACAAGAGTTTCTTGCCTTGATCTTATCCCACCAATAATCTCACTACCCACAGAAAGTCTCACCGAGCCTGCGGTATTGGTTGTTAGTGGCTCCCACTCAGTTACGCTTTCTTGATCAGAAAAAGCAATAAGCATAGGATCAATAGCCCCTGTTCTAGCTGTGCCTGCGTCATTAATAGGATCAGCACCTAAAACAAACACATGTCTATCTGTTTCGGAAACAATGGTTTGTAAGCCAAGGGTAGGAGCTAAGTTTGCTCCTGACAAAGATGTAATGTTTACGGCTCTTGCAGATGTGCCTCCTGAAGAATCCCAATAAAAAACACCACCGCCTCTTGGGTTTAAAACTAAATCTTCACCGAAATTATCAGACGACCATAATCTAAGTTGATTGGTGAAGGTTAAAGAGCTTGCAGAGCCATAGGCATTTGAACCCCAAGTATTAACACCCCAACCAGTTGATGATACAAAATTATCAAGCCCAGTATTAAGTTGGTAAGCACCTACTACGCTACCACCCCCATTACCACTATCGCTTGCATTTGCGGTTACAGTGCTACCGCTAGTATCCTTGGCTTCTATCGTATAAGAGTTAGCATTTACAATGGTTGCAATTTGATATTCTTGATTGAGTACAGTAGCTGTAATATTGCCACCTAAACTGCTAGCACCTGAAAAAGTGACAAAATCATTTTGCACAGCACCGTGTGCTGTATCAGCAACGGTAATTGTTGCATCACCATTGCTTGCAGAAAAAGTTACATCACCTGCATTTGTGGTTAGTCTTATTGGAGTGATGTCATAGAAGTTGTTACCTTCTTGTACATAAGATTTTAAATGAGTACCAAGAAATAAAAACTTTGTTCCTGCTAAAGAAATCCAAGCAAATAAATTTCTACAAGTTCCTAAAAATGAATTTGTGGTGTTTTTTGCCCAACCGCCTAATTTTTCAACAAAACCTTTTCTAAACCTAATTAAAGACGCATTGAACCATCCGCCTGCGTTAGTGTAATCGGTTCCTTCTCTATCTATTCCTGCTTTAAACTGAAACTTTGCGTATGGCATGTTTCATTGCTATTAAGCGATTCGGATAATAGCTGTCGATGAAGCTGCCGCAGGAAATACAATTGTAAAGTCACCTGCTGTTGAAGTTTTGTCGCCACCAAAATCAATTGTGGCTACCGATCTGTCAGCATTGGTGTCGTTATAAATCATACAACCCCTTGCAGTGATAGTAGCTGTACCAAAAGTTAAATCAGCAAAGTCAGTAAAACCAGTAGTTCCTGAGCTTGTTGGATTGATATTTGTTAGAGCTGCTCCGCCTGAAGTATAGTTTGTGCCACTGGCTTGACCAGTTGTAGTAAAAGCAGTTGTGGTAGCACCCAATGTTGCTGAACTTGTGTACAAAGCTAACTTAAATGAGTTTCCGCCTGACGCTAAAAAATTGTGCTTACCTTCAAGTAACTCTTTTTTAAAGCTTGTTGTAAGTGTTGATGTAATTGCCATAATTATAGTTTCCTAATTAAATCAGCAGAATCTTTAAAACCTGCTTTTTCTAATTGATTGTTAATTGTAATCCTATCAGATTTTATGGCATTTTGCATATATAGTTCAATAACTTTTTCAATATTATCTTTATACTCTTTTACCTGTTTTTGTATTTGCTCAGGTGCATCTTCACTTATATGAACAATTCTATCCACACATCTTTTAGCCCAAAAGTCTACTGGATGTCCGCCCTCTTTTGTGGTGTGTACTTCAATCGCACCAATGTTTCCTAAGGTTGTATCTTCAATCATTTACCACTCCTTTGGTTCAACTGGGTCTGTTTTATCATCATGTCTACCAATAAGTTGTGGTTCTATTGGCATTCTGTTTACTGTAAGCTCGCTCATTTTTTTTACAACCATTTTATCGCCATCCATTAAAGGCACTAATGGGTCTGCTAATCTATGATAGCCATAAAGTTTTTCACGAGTTTCTACATTTGTATCTAACAGCGTAGAAGAACTGGCAACACCTACTTCCATGCCTGCATGCATACATTTCGACAACCAAAACTCTACACAAGCTCTGCCTGATTCAGCAAAATGTAGGTTGCCTTTGTAGGTAAAATCGACTCCATATATTTTTAATGTGCCAACCTTATTCCATAAAGCAAATGCTATAGCATAAGCCACGGTGTTATTTAGATAACAACAATTTAAATCTCCAACAACTTCATCAATTGGATATAACACTAAGTTTTTTGCTCTTTCATCGAGTTGACATGTGTAAATTGGCTTGTCGCCTTTTGTTAACATTCTTGTCATGCCACTGGTTTGTCCGCCTGCATCATCGCTGTCTAAAAACCTAGATGGTGGGTCCATCATAAAAGTTCTATCGTGATATATAACAGAGCCTACAGCATTAATACCCCAAACCTCGTCAAAGTTGTCTCCATGAGATGCTGCTAAATTATAGTCAAACCAACTGCGACCCAAGCCAACGATAGCTACAGTCTTGCCTTCAAGTTTTTTTATTCTTTTCATTTTTCTCCTCTCAAAAAGAAAATTAAGTTACATTAATTCTAAGCGAATCATACCTCATTTCATCTCTTGTATCTCTGCCCTCACCTAAGTTCTTAAGCCTACCCAAAGCTTCTTTGAATTTAGAGTCTAATATACCAATTTCTGCTTGTGGTAGTTTTAAAAATATTGCACCCTCAACCAAACATGCGTATAGAAGCGTGTCAGGAGCCTCGGTTGATAAATATGTAGTAGCACTGACACCATTGTATTCTACAGTTGGATCAGTAATTGATTTGGGTCTTGCTAAATAATGAAGTTCTACATCATAAGCTTGATCAGGAACTGGTGACACTTCAAAGCTTGATTGGTCAAATATTGAATAGTATTTTGGCTTTCCTCTAGTGGATGTATTTGAAGAATATTCTTTGATAAAAGAATTATGTTTAAAATCGCAATAAGTATAATTTCCACCATCTATAACTGCTAAAGAAAAACTACCAAGCCAATCTGTTGGTGTGTTTAAAAACCTTTGATCTGCCGTTAAATTACCTGAAACATTTTTTCTTTGATCAGGTAGCTGTACTACTTTAAATATCCTTTCTTCACCTTGCAAAATAAATGTATCAAGCTGATTTACAAAAGTGGTTTCGTCAGTTTCAAGATAATCTTGAATAGCTGTTTTTAATGTTGTTAATGTAAAGCTCATGTGTTTGTTACCGTAACTGTACCTAATTCAGATTCTAAAGCATTAGGCACCGTAAGTGCTGTTCCTATTATACCCAAATCCCAGTTTGTATAAACTGTAAAATTGCTTGGCACTACGCTTGTGTCCACTCTTGGATTGCGTAAAGCCTCAGGATCAGCCAAGTTTCTTCTTGTTTCTAATTGTGGGTGTTTGGGTTCATAGCACTCAGGACAGGTTCTGTAACCATTCCATTCTTTTTTAAGTTCTTTTAAACCGTATCTAAAACCACATCTATCACAGATACCATACGCATTCTTTTCCGATGCGAATGCCATTATGCGTAATCGTATGCCCTAGTATCAGGGGTTGCTCTAAATGATGCTCTGTCCTCGTCTTGACTTAAAGCTCTTTCAAACTCTTCTTCATAGAGTTGTTTTAACATGCCCGTTCTTTCGGGAGCTTTTTTGAGGGATAGATAGTAAGCCAATCCTGCACTAAGGCAAGGATAGAACCTAAATGGCATCTGCAAAGTATCGGTTGATGCATCTACATCATCCATACGCATAATTCTATTTACATAAAGAACATCTGTTGAGTTTTCAGGGGCGTTGTATAGATAGATTGTTGGTGTAATTTGTTTGTCTACAAAATATTGAGATGGTCTACCTTGTGCAGTTTTATCAGGAATAGCTGCATATTCACTTCTTGAGATTTGATTCATTTGCAAATCGCTTGGTGTACCATTAGTTGTTCTTCTGATAAATGCATCTAACACATCAATTACAGCAGTTGGATTTGTTGCATCCAAATCATAAGATGTTGTGCCTTGTGTCAAAGCGATAGATGTTTGTGAGATAGTCCATTGAT
>Ga0208767_1003008_pt1 | contig 12436 bp, 19 predicted proteins | sample VirMetDEL_Mar_21_FD_184514 | JGI IMG/M metagenome (GOLD analysis project Ga0208767, IMG submission 184514) | Aqueous microbial communities from the Delaware River and Bay under freshwater to marine salinity gradient to study organic matter... | ecosystem: Environmental > Aquatic > Marine >... | reverse complement strand
AACATTAAGGGGGATACAAAGTTTCTTAATACCGATAATAAACTTTTGGATTTTGAGTATGATATATATTTTGTCCCCACTAGTGTTGAAACACAATACGATTCAATGGGTACATTTGGTATAGAGATTCATGGTTATGTTAATCCAACCAAATCTAAGATTACCAATGATGGTAAGGTTTATGATTATGATAAGTACTATCATTGGTTATATTCACATAGAGGGGGAATGAGTTTAACCGATACTTTTGAGTTCACCATAATATACACTATGATTCAATTATACTTTACTGAGTTATTTGAAAAGAATAATATTGACATTGAGGTAGATAATGTTTATTTCCCCATGAAAGAAGAAATACCTTATAGTAAATTTATGAAAAATATAAATGAAGATATTCTTAGTGAGGTTAAGGATATCCAACGCAAAATGGGATTATTATGATTTCACAACAAGGACAACAAGCATTGTTTAGTGCATGGGATTTAATGGGTCCAAGTGTTGGAGTTTCAAAGTATTTTTCTGAGAAGTTTTCTACATGGGAAGAATACTATAAGTTATTATCCAAGTATTATAAAATCAAAGGAGGGATAAATGGTTTGAAATCCCACATTATTGATGAATCCAATCAGATGTTATCTGTTAACAACTCCCCATGTGAAGGAGTTACTATTCGTATGTATGACATTGCTCTTGAGGATAGGATGACCTCAATCTCTGCCATGCTTGACTATCAGACCAAAGGAATTGGTTCCAATCGTTCTTCGTATTTCGCATATAGTGAACCAGAGGATTGGGAATGTCCTGATGAACTTATGGATAATACATACACCTCCACTTATGAATGTTTTGACGATATGTGTTTGTACGAAACCATTTCTGATGTTACATCTCACATCCGCAAGAAATATGGTATTGGATTAAATGTTGAGGTAACCCCCGAATCACGTATGAGGGGTAATATAAAAATAGATACTTGGTAATGAAACAAGAGGAAACTAAACTAAAAGTTCTTAGTGACTGGTTCGACAAGAACTGGGGGAAGTATATATGGGATACTAAGGATTCTAGTTTGGTTATTAACAAACAGGTCTATGAGAAGTTAATCGACCCCATTCAGAATATGAAGCTAACCATCACCCCTCATGGGGAGTTGGTTATTGATGGTTGGGAATATTTTGGACCGGGGGATATTAATTTGGATGTCTATTTGGACTTGGACTATATTTTGGATTATGAGATTGACCATCATATGGTGGCTATTAAGTTTCTTATTCCTTGGCTTGATGGGTTGTTGAAGTATTTTGGTTTTAACCTGTTTGTAGATTTTGCCGATATTAACGTTACCTTTCATGACCTTGAAGGTATTCAGGATACTTATACTGTACATGGAGATGAAACTAACGTAAATAATTTTTATAGGAAAAAGCCTAAGTATTGGAGGTTAATAGAGTGATGAAGGTTGAACAAAGAAAAATATCATTAAGTAAGATAATCGATTCTTTATTAAAGAAAGAGTTGGTTGGTGATTTCACGTATAGTATATCGTATTCAGAACAGTACAAAAAACTTATAGTATCGTTTGATTTTGTTGTTGACGTGAGAAAGATGTTAAAGGACAATCCTGAATATGACCATGACTACGCTGTTAGAATATATGACTTTGAAGATATTATTGAAGGCTCGTTAAAGTACATTGGGTTGAATATGCACAATTCTACTATATTCTATAGTTTCACTTATATAAACGAAGATATTTTTGATAAGGAAATAACGAGATTAAAATCTAAATTTGAACATAAGCTTGTGGATATGGGCATCTCCCCTGAAGATATTAAAAAGATGGACCCGTGGGTTAACATTTATTATGGTGAAGAAAATCCATATATGAGACCTGAGGTTGGTGCATATTTTGTTAAACATCTTGAGGATTGGGAACAAGTTGTTATTGAGATAAAGGAGTTTATTGATTATGAGATATTCCGTACTAAAGACTACCCTTATCTTACTGACTTGGCCCTTAATCACGGAGAAATTGATTATTGGTTTAATTACTAATACTTTCTTTCGTATGCCGGAAATCGCGTCACTTCGTTTCTTACCCCCTACCCCCTTTCTTTCATGTGCCGGAAATTTTTTTCGTCCGTCCTTCGGACGTATCTGTGTGTCTTTCGTATGCCGGAAAATTTTTTCTCCGACCCTTCGGGTCTAAATATTTTGGTCCATTAATGTGTCTCTTAAAAAAAGGGTGGGTGTTTTTGTTTTATGTGATATTTATATTAAAGACATTTTAATTATGAAACATTTATTGAATAACCTTAGCGAGGAAGAAAAAAATAACATCCGTGAACAACACGAGGGTGGAATGAACATAGCCATTGACAACTTTAAGAAATTGGTTGAAACTAAATCAGGTGATGCAAAACCATTTTTGTCTGAACAAAATACTGACGCTGAAGAAAAACAAACTCGTCCGTTTAGTGATAAAAAGGGTATGAGATTAGGACCCTTAAAAGATGATGAAATAGAGGATTTAGCTGAAAAAATTGTAAATTGTTTAGATGACGAGGGAAAAAAATTACTTTTTAGACTTAATTTAGAAGAAAAAGAATATAAAACTTTCTTTGATATGGCAATGATTAAGATGGGTAAGTATATTAATTCATTTGGACCAAAAGGACCATTAGGGTAATCAATAACTAATAATAATATTTTAGAGACCCTCATCTTAGGATGGGGGTTTTCTTTTTATATAGTATTTATATATGATGAAATTAAATGAACAAATATCAAGAATGAAATCTATAATGGGTATTAATGAATCCATGGTGGACTACATTCAAAAATATATTAACGACTCTTTAAATGATATGAGAGTTGAGTCTGAAGGTTTTGGTTTGGGTGAGATGGATGAATTGGACGAGATTGAATCTATCGATGATATTAAAATTGTTAGAACTGAAACCGACCCCACCCCACTTGTATATGTGGATATTCATGTTAATAGTAATCGTAAAGATTTTGACAACGTTTTAACAACACTAAGTTACGATATTGGGAATTTACTTCCTGGTGTTAATGTTGTTTTAAATGATATCGTGGACAATCGAACGTTTGGTCCGGGTATTGATTGGTAATTATAAACCAAATCTCCCCTTTTGTGCGTTGTAGTTTTGTAGTACTTCGGTTGTGCTTAGTCCTCTGTTGTATATCATAAAAGTTCCTGCTTGACCCTGTACTTCATAACCATTAGCACGATAATCCATAATACGACCAGTACTATCTGCATTATTGATGTTACCACTGTGAGATTCTGTTGTTTTTAAATCTCCATTAACATATAACTTTAAAAAAGAACCATCGTAAGTTCCTACTATGTTTAGCCAAGTACCTTGAGAAGTTATTGCATTATCATATATAGCATATTTAACACCTGATGAGGTAACTATTACAAAATTAATTTCATTAGGTTCATCAACAAAAATCATAGTTCTGTGAGATACCCCATCAAGAATATAATGTCTACCACTTGGGCCAACTACAAAAGTAGATTTTACCCAAACACTTAAAGTAGTGTTGCTATTATTTAATGAACTATCAAACGGGATGTCGGCATAATCATCTATACCGTCAAACACTAATACCCCGCCGTTATTAGAACTAAATGAAGGACCATTAGTTAACGTCACATTATTACCATTTCCAGATAAATCATACCAAGTAGTTCCATTTTTTGGATATGATGGTGTAAATCCCGCATCTAAATTAAGAACCAGTCCATCTGTCACAATTCCTTCATAATCTCTGTTTAAGACCATTTTATCTGTTTGACCGGCAAAGTATACAAAACATTCATTTGCTGTCGTATACGATGTTCCTGCAATCGAATTCGTTAGGTTTACTAACTCAGCATCATTCGCACATGTGTAAATAGATGGTCCACCCGTTGCTTTGTTTAAATATATTGTGTATCCACCTGAAGGTGGTGTGATTCCATTGTAATATCCTGTGGTTGATGTCGGACCTTTACCCACATCACCAGTACCTATGTAGAAATTACCTTTCTTCAGTGCTAAAGATTCAGAACCGGTACTATATTTAATTGGGTTTGACATATATCATAAATATGGACTTTATAACTATATTTTTTTTCTCCTGATAATATATTTATAATAAAATACTATAGTAATGGTAAAAAGAATAATTAGATTAACAGAAGCCGATTTAGAGAATATTGTTCGTAAAGTTTTAATTGAACAGGATATTACTCAAACACCTGATAGGAAATCGTTATTAGGACAATTAGAGGATAAAATTATTTCATTTTTAGAGGATAACCGTAAAAATGAATTTCTAACAAAGATTAAAATATCTATAGACCTAAAAGATGTTGACGTAAATGATAATAATACACCTGATTGGGCTATTGAAGATAAAATTGGTAGACCTGTGATTACAATTACCGACGCTAATGGTAAAAAACTTATATCAAGAGAATTAGATTATTATTTTGTTAAATCTTCTGATTATATGATTAGAAATTATGGTATTGAAAGAGATTATTATCCTGGTGTTTTTATGGTAAATACTGATGGTGGTGATATGTTATCTAATAGTGGTTTATATATTGGAGATTTTATTAATGAAATAATCGGTGAGGATAAAGTTCTAAAAGATTTTTATGAGCGTGAACCTGGTGTTAAAGAACAAGTGGATTCATTACCAATCATGTATCAATTAGTTCTTAATGATGGAAATTATGCTGCTAAAATTCAAGCAAAAGTTACCCCTGAAGGTGGGTGGGAAAAAGTCGTTGATGGTGTAAAAAGGATTTTTGCACCAAAAAAATTGAGTAATAAGGTTACTCAAGGTAATACCACAACAATGGATAAAGCCTTTTATGGTAGAAGTTATGAGATATCGAGATTTTTTGATATTGGTGATTATAAGGTATGGTTAGGTATTGCACCTATGATGATGCCATTAAATAAGTTAAACATAACTACGGCATTTAAAGAGTTAGATGGAGGTACACCACCAACTCCACCACCACATACAGGTACTACCGTTGCAGATAGAGATATCGAATTAGACTTAGTGGATGTATTTAAATATGATACTACAGATTTTAAAGACGAAACATCTTATAATGAAAAAATTGAAGAATTCAAGAAAACTATTGCCGGTGGTTTAAGACAATTTAGAGGTTACGAAGACTACTTGAAAGGTTTAACATTAGTGGTAAATGGTTATGCATCTCAAGACGGTGACCCTACTGCAGAAGACGGTGGTTATTTACCTGCTTGTTCAAAATATGGAAAAGGTAAGGGACCTAGAAGTGAATATAATAAATGTTTATCTCAGGAACGTGCACAAAGAGTTGCGGATGACCTACAAAAAATATTTGATGAATTAGTTGGTACAGGTAAAATACAAGTAAATGCTAAAGGAAATGGTGAAACTCACGATTTTAAAGGACGTGCTTGGAATAAGATTGATGGAAAGGATATTGAAAGTAATTTATCAGAAAATAGGAGAGTAACCTTCAAGATACCAAAATATACAGAAAGAATATAATAAAAAAATCCTCCAAATCGGAGGATTTTTTTATTCAAAGAAAACAAAGTTATTCAAACTAATATAAACACTACGGTCATTACTATTATAGTATGAACTTATACTAATAATTTCAGTAGCGTTATACATACCTAATCTACTGATACATCCTCTGTGTCCTGGTGAATTTAACCATGCATTAATTGCCATTTTAGCAACCTCTTGGTAAGTGGTCTTCCCAATAGTGATTTTTGCCAATACTTCATTTTCCGTCAATACATTTGAAGGAATATTAAGTTCATTTAATATTAAATCAGAGTGATTAGTGGGTAATGATTCGATTGAGGTGTGACCTGGACGATGTTTTACACCATTAACTAACATGTAATCAACTGAAGGTTTGCTGTATAACTCGGCACCAACATAACTGTAATACACTTTAATAGTACTATCCCTTTTCATGTTTAAAGACACTATTTCATCAAACAATACCTTATTCATAATAGAGTCATTAAACCCTTGTGAAAAAACAGGTAAAGTTAAAACGGATAACAATAATGTAAATAGGACTTTCTTCATACTACAAATATAACCATAATTGATTTATTTTCCAAATTGAATATATTTATATATAAAAAAATGTTATGGCAAAAAAAATCATAAAATTAACAGAAGCCGACTTAGAAAAAATTGTTTTACGAATAGTCAATGAACAAATTAGTATTGATAAAAACAGAGATGTTGAAAAAACAGTAACAACTGATGATGCGGCATATAAAAACTTTGTAGCAAAAACTATTCCATCTAAGAAAAGACAAATAGAATCTTTACAAAAACGATATGATTTTGGTGATACATTAAGTGACTTAAATATTGCATTATATGCTGCGGGTTTGTATGGACGTAATCTAGTTTCAGGTGCGTTTGTTGACGGTAAACGAAAACAGGAACTTGTCCTTAATGAGAAAAGTAGTAAATTTAAAACTTTTGAACAATTACAATCTTATATGGATACAGAGTCAAAAGCAGTATTTAACGAAATTAAAGAGAAGTTACCTAGTTTCTATGCCTATGTCGCTTTTAAGTCTAATTCATTAATGTTAGCATTAGACAACGCAAAAAGAAAAACTAGAACGGTTACTGTTCTAAAGGCGGGTGAAAAAAATGTTGAAAAACCAAAGGCGGTAGAAATGCCAACAATCGAATTTACAGATGCAGGTATTCCGTTTGATTCAAAATTTGAGTCTTGTTCACCTAAACTTAAGGCAGATTATGTTAATACATTTAATGAAAGTTTTGCTAAAGGTTTAGCACAAGCATTAGAAACCACAAGGTCTGCAAATGATAACTCACAAGTTTCATTTCCAGGTGCGTTCTATATTAAATCAGTTAAAGTACTAGCGTCTTCATCAAGAGTACCTCATACAAAAAATTGTGACCCAAAATATTACATTAACAATGATGGTAATGATGAGCAAGGATTTTTAAATCTATCTCAAGATAGGGCAAATGCAATTAAAAACTTGGTAGTAAATTATATAAAAAATAATCCTAATACTATTAAAACTGCAGGTCAATCAATATTTGATATGACAGAAGTTATTGGTGCTACAGGTCCAGAGTGGGACCCAAAGAAAGGTGCTAATCACCAAGACTATAGAAATAACCAACAAGCTAAGGTTATTATTACCTTCATGGTGATGCCAAAAATAGAACCACCAAAAGAGAATGTACAGGCACCTCAGAAGGGTTATTTAGTTACCGTTGCAGGAGAAGGTAGAACTACAATTAATTTTAAGTTCCCTAAGATAAAGTTTCCGACAATTAGACTTGGTGGTGGTACTGGTATACGTCCAGGTCATAAGATTGAGATGTGTCCATCATTCTAAAAACATAAAGGAGGTCAAAAGACCTCCTTTTTTAATATTTGACAACCCATATAGTAATGGGTACCATTTACTACTTTTTCATAAATAACGACATAAAATGAGTTGTTGTTTGGGTCCATCATATTTTTATAGTGACCATCTGAGTTTTTTAAACTATTAAACATTTCGTTTACTGCCTCTGATTCGGAATATGGTCCAAAACTATTATTTAATGGTGACATATTTTCACCAAAACCAACCATATTAAATTTATCACAACGATTGTAAAATGAATTTTTACCACTTCCGTGTAAGTCAACATCATTCCACTTGTATGAACTATTACCTGAATACATCGCTTTCAACATATTCTCATGCTCTTGAATGTATGAGTCAATAATAACAGATACCCACTCATCCGGCATTTCACGATATTCGTAACTTACGTTTAATGGTTTTAGACCCTTACTTTTTCTTTCTTTATTTAAGAGAGTCTTGAATTCTTCGTTTACCAATTCCGCATTTAAGTATGTTTGAGAAAACACAACTGTAGGGATTAAAAGTAAAAAAAGAATTAGTTTTTTCATATGTTTCATATTCATACTTCAAATATAATGATAAAAAACTTATTTACCAAATCTTTTTTTAATTACCCCTTGAGTGTTACTTATTTTTTTCTATACTAATATAATGAAAAATCTTGTACTTGGTATTGTCTTTATCCTATTGGCTCAGATTATTGCTTGGTTTCAACAATTTGCAACAATTAAGTGGCCATGGTTTAAAGACCACATATGGGTTCTAATACTTTTATTGGGTATTCCTACCTCTTATTTGTTTATATGGGGTGCTCAACATTTGTATTCTGAAGTGACCTCAGTATGGAGTGTACGATTAATACAATTTTCTATTGGTATGTCAGTGGTATTATTTTTAACATATTTTGTAATGAATGAACCCCTAACACTTAAAAATACCTTTTGTTTGATGTTATCAGCACTTATAGTTTTAATACAGGTTTTTTGGAAATAGAATTGTCTTTATAATAATAAATTCTTATAATCACGAATATGGATACAGTAAAATTTGAAGAAAGAAAAATTATATTAACCACAGAAGAAGGAACAAGTACGTGGACTCTACAACGTAACCCTGAAATTGAATTGGGTCAAAAATACATCAGACACAAAGGTGAAATTTATTTCTTGAAAACTCAGTGATACATGATTTAACAAAAATCAAAAATATTGTTGTCGACAAAAACCCTGATGTCGGTAATTTTGTTATTGAAATTACAAAACATGATGAAGTCTTTGTAGTTAAATTCAAAACTCTTTATTGGGGTGATTGGAACAATGAGGAAATAGCTAAAATTGTATCTGAATTTAAGTACTTGGGATTCCCTGTGGTATCAGATTATGAGGACGGAAAATTGGTTTTTTTTACCGTTGTACCGTCAGACACAGAATTATTAGCAGAAACATATTGACGGAGATATTTATACTTAATGAAGGATAAGTTAAAAATATCTTTAGAAAAACTTTTTAACACATTAGGTAATCAAATGTCTGATGATTACTATGGTCTGCAATTTAATTTTAAAGTAGATGACTTAGAAATCAATGATGACATAGGTCATTACAAAATAACTGTAAGTACTGATAAAACAGTACCAGGTACTTTATTTGTAGAAGACAGTGAATGGACCTATGGTAAATTATCTATCCCTCGTTATTTAGCATGGAACCTTGAATCTTTAACAAAGTATATCGGTCTTAAAGGTCATATAGAAGTTGAATTAACAAATGTGGAACCCCCACAATATTTTAATGATGATGTTATGGTAAAGGACTATGAAGATGATTTTTATATTATTGAAGATACGGGTACTGCAATACATATACCATCAGGAATGACATATCCAATATATAGAGATGGTAGTATAGATTCAGGTAATGGTTTTCACTTAAGTGAGATAGAGTCTGAAGATTGGTGGGAATTATTAACCAATGAAGATAAACAGAACATAACTAATTTTTACAAACCTTAACAGATGTCAAGTACACATGAAGAAATAGAATTAGTCAAACAAAATGCTATTGAAAAACATAGTAATAAATTTGATTTACTAAAAAGTAAAAATTTTAAAATAGATTCAAATCATACATTTTTCTTTAACGATGATGAAGAAAGAAACGTTAAAGCAAATATCAAAATTGAGCCAATAGAATTTAAGGGAATGATAAGTGTGGGTTACCCACGACCATACTTAAAATTAAATGTTGTTTTATCTAATTTATCTGTAAATGGTAAGGACATAGATTTAGATGAGATGTTAGAATCTATTATGAAAACTTTTACAGAAAAAGAAAGAGGTGGAATTTTAAAGATGTTACTCCCCAATATTGAAAACATTCTCCGTCAAGAAATACAAAGTATTTTTAAATTTATTGGTATGGATGGAGTTGGTGTGATAATTAATAATATAGACACAAAGTAAAATGGGTTTTAAACTACTACAATCATTATCACAGGTACTTAAAGAATCTATGGATGGAAGTACTCAAGAAGTTGAGTTTTCTTTCTATGATATGAATCCGTGGAGTAACTATGGTAAAAGTAGAATTTACTTTAATAGACTAAAACCTATCACAGGAAAATTTGGTTCAGATACTGAAAATATTATTTTAGTTTCTCAAGACAACAAAAAATACAATTTTGATATTGACAACTTTAATTATAATCGTATTAAAAATAACGGTTTTGTTGATGGTAATATTTTTAAACAATCATATCCACAAGATATGGAGTTAATGTATGATATATTAGAAAAACCAAAAACCTCAGTAGGAAGTTTAACCGTACCTTATCTAAAAACAAAAGCCTCAGGTGTTCCTGAAACAATATTGAATACTTTTAAAGAATTATACCCAAATAATTGGGGTAAAATTAATGATGGTGAATGTCAAACTCTTGATGGTGTTATTGATATATTTCCAGCAATAGAAGGTGACAGATGGTCAATTCTTAATTTCTTTGACACCAACCCTGGTGTTATAAAAATACTTTTGGACGAATACAAAAAAGATGGTCGACAAGAATCTGTTGAAGATTTTAATATATGGATATCTGAAAACGGTGAAAAACTTTTTGGTAAGAACAGTCCAATACTACAGAACCTTATCAAACGTAATTTACAATCATTTGAAAGAGGTTGGAAATTAGAAGATGAAGTTGTTGATATAATAAAAAATAAGTTTGGATTAAGAGATGACCAAATAACTCGTTATTGTTTGGGTTCTATTCAAGATAGAGTACATTCAATAGATTTTTCAGTTAATGGTAAGACATTCCAAGTGAAGCCGGCTTATAAAACATTTAAAGGTGATAAGGGTATTGAAGTAAAAACTTATAATATGAGGAATTGGTATAAAAACAAAAAACAATTAGATTATATTTTATATTCTGATGGTAAAAATATCATAGTATTTCCAAACTCTAAATATTTTGTTACAAACAACGGTAATAAAGTAATTCACTACACAAATCCCGTTTCTAATCCTTTCTAATATTTATAGATATGAAAAAATTATTTTTTGGTTGGACTAATATAAAATGGATTATTAAAGAACTTACCGCACTTTATAGTGGTGAAGCTTCATATTTTTCTAAAAAGAGAATTGAATCAGGTGTTGCGTTTATCGTAGGACAATGGGGTATGATATACTTCTTAATCAATAACAACAGCACAATGACAGCATCTGACATCGTATTATGGGCAGGTGTTGAATTTGCCATTGCTGGTTATATGGTTAATCAAATTCAGAAAGAAAAATTTAAAGACTAAGATAATTAAATCATTCCTTCAGATGGATTTGGGTCAGTCCATTCAGGACCAGCCAATATTGCCAATATTTCTTCATAAGTGTATGGACCCTCTTTTGTTGTAAGGTTCAAAACACAATCAGGCATCGCACCATCCCACTTCACGAAAGTCTTTGTTTCATCCACAGATTTTCTTACAGTGTCTGCTGATGTTTCAAGAACGTGATTAAAATCAATTTGATTCAATTCTGATACGTTAAATATCATAAATTTTCTGTTGTCGTAAATTCCATATTGTTCTGGCATAATCTTAATGTTTTTAATATTTATATAAATATGGAACTATTAAAAGTTTTTTTGGTTTTAGTCTTAGTAGGTTCTACTTTGTGGTTTATCGCTAAAAGAAATGAGAAGTGAAAAAGATTTAAAAAATCTTCAGGAAAAACTGAAGATGTTTACGGTAATGATGTTATCCGATAGAGTTAAAGATGAATACTCTATGGTGAATACTATTACACTAACAAAATTTGAACATAACAGACACACAAATAAAGACTACCCTGAATTTGTTGTGGAGGTTGATAGTTATATTTCAGCTTTGACTCAGGCAAATATTAAACAAACAATTCGTGAACATATTGAATCGTTTTTTCCAAATGTATTTACAATATTAAATGCGAATATAAAGTTCGTTAGGGAACCAAAACAATCAGAGTTAGGTGAAAGACTTATTAATGTCTATCCTAAAAAATCACCCCCCACTTCATTAGGTATGTTTTAACTAAAAATCTTTGAGTTTACAACACCACTTCGTGGTGTTTTTTTTTGTGAAAAAAATTGCCCAGTATTACAGAAATTATATATAATAAATTAATATATAAAATATTAATAATCTAGTAATAACTAGTATACTAGATGCTAGTACTAGTAACTATATGCAACTTTAAAAAAGTTCACCAAAAATCAAAAAAAGTTCTTAAATTTTTTTTTTGATATTTATATTCATGGGTAAGAATGTTGTAGCACCTGAATTAGTTAGAGATTTCACCTCTATGATTGGTCCACGAAAACCTCACTTTATTGTAGGTTTTACGGTTAATAATGATGAATTTGATTCGTTCAATAGCTTCGTTATTACATTTTACTTATCCGAAGAATATAAAGAAAAACTACACATCGATTTTCCA
>Ga0208767_1003006_pt1 | contig 12437 bp, 23 predicted proteins | sample VirMetDEL_Mar_21_FD_184514 | JGI IMG/M metagenome (GOLD analysis project Ga0208767, IMG submission 184514) | Aqueous microbial communities from the Delaware River and Bay under freshwater to marine salinity gradient to study organic matter... | ecosystem: Environmental > Aquatic > Marine >... | reverse complement strand
TAACATTGCAAGGGCTATGGTACAGTATCCGATTAGATCTTTGAAGGCATCCTCGATGCCCTCATGGGACACCTTCAATTCGCCCGTTTTGCAATAGGTCTGGATGCGTTTCACTTTGTCGCCCATACGGATGCACAAACCCACCAATGGGTCCACACCGTATTCGGATGCCATATTGAAATTTGCGAACGCACCATCGCCCCCGGTGTAGTCGTTACTTTTTGCTGCCAACACTGAGGTCAATTCGGCATACAGTTTTTCGGCGTGTTCGATGAGTTCGTTATTCGTCATTGAATGTGATGGCCATGTCCGGGAGTAGTTCGATGTTTCCGTTCCAGTGGTATCCAATGCCGGATAATGCTTGCTCGAACAATGCGATCATCTCATCGATGGTCAAATCGTCGTCATGCATACTTACCTCGCAATGGCCATATTTTGTTTCGATTGTGATGGAGGTCATAATTCTGATAATGGTTTAAGTTCCTCTTGGGTGGCAACAAAAACTTTGCCATGACCCAAATTTTTCATGCGGTGGGATCGCATCAGCCGATAGCTTTCCATGGCTCCGGCTATGCGGTAATTGGGGAATGTCCCGACCACTAACACATAAATATCCACAGCATCGACATCCTTCCAGGGTGCCACTATAAGGCGTCCCGTTGTGTAAGTGGTGGCTTTGACATCAACCAGCTTACCATCGTGAAGTACAGCATCATACACAGGATGAGTGTCCCCATCAGTGTCTAGGTCTGGGTACACATTCGTGTATTTAGCAAACGCTATCTCGGCAGCAATCCCTTCGAGGTCGGTTTGCTCATCCGACTGAGGACCCATACGGCGATTGGATATGCCAGTGATCCGGTTGTGCCTATGGCGAGCCTTAGCTACAAATTTAGCCAGCCTCTGCTCTGCCGTATTCAGAGTGATCATAGATGGCCCAAGATTTTTGCCTGGCGGTTGTTTATATGTGTGGGTTGGAAAGTTTCGTGTGCTGGCTTGGGCAACCCAAGTTTTTCAAACACTGAGTTTAGTTCTGGTTCCCGACCAAATACAGATGGCCTAAATAGCTCCATCATTTCGTATAGGAGCTGCCCTCGGGTAGGTGTAATATTACTGGGGTACGCCCACCAAATGATTGATGCAGCCCAACCTCGAATACGAGAATCTGCCACATGTTTTTGCAATAGGTTTGCCCAATGCGTTGATGGCTTTCCCTTCACAACGGCAGTGAGGGAATGTTTTTTGCCCAGAGTGGTTTTGGTTTTTTCATATTGCGTTCTGTTTTCTGTAGTCATTTCTAGCTTTTCTTTCTTCCGTACTCTTCACTTTATGGCAGGATTTGCAGACCGCCTGCAATCCATCAGCCTCGCAATAGAGCCTTTGTATCAATTCATTCCAGTCGTATTCCAGCCACACCTTATTTTCAAATCCCCCCAGCGGGACTACAGGTTCAATGTGGTCAGCCTGCATTTGATTTTGGGGAAACAAATCGCCGCATTCTGTGCAGCGGTGCAGGCGGCACTTGCGGCCTGTTTTGGGGTTAGTTCCATCCTTAACATAACTATCCCGGATGGCTCTATATTTGACGGGCCACATGGCCCTGCGGAGGGCGGACATAATAAATGATCGCATGCGAGCGGTCGTCCATTCTCCGCCATTGTACGGCTTCTCAACGGGCATAAAGGTCGTTCATCACGTTGTAGTAATGGTTGGTGGCTAGGGCCTTCTTCAGGTGTTTCAGTTGGGCCTTTTCGGTCCACCGTTTAACACCCGTCTGGCACGTTTCCGTGTCGATGATAACCGAATAAATGGGCAAATTGTAGTCAGCATTTAGCTGACGCTTTATGATGTCAGCTCCGATTGCGAGCTGCATGGCATCTTTGGGGTAGGTCTTAGTCCGTGGATCCGCCCCCTTGCATTCCCGAGTTTTAAAATCGAATACGCATACCTGTCCATCCATCTCTGCGATGAGGTCCATTGTTCCCGCCAACATCAAATCGGCATCAAAGATCATCCTCTCGGTGGCGGTGGGAAGCACTTGGTATTTGTCCATCCATTGTAGGAATGGGCGATAATATGATGCATACTCGCTGTGATAATCAGCGCCATGCATGAGGTGGATGATGGCCTTCTCAATCTCGGCATGGATGCGTGTACCAAACACGCTGCTTTCAACCAAGGATCCATCAAGGTCAGTCCGCATCCCCCAAGACTGCCGCTCGACAGCATCGAACGACAGCCCAGGATTGGAGCGGGTGATGTGGTAGATTTTTTCCATCCGCCAGCGATCCAAGAATGGGCTGGGTGCTATCCCGAGTTTGGTCGTGATAGACACAGCCAAGTCGCCCTTTGATTTACGCATTTTGGCGAGCGTATCGACCGTCTTCAATAGACGTATCGAACCATTCTTGTATCGGCGGTAGATGTGCATCTAGAATGGCACCTCTTCTTCGGCTTCGTCGGCTGTTTCCGCTTTCACGTCATGCAGGGTACCCGTGGGGTTGGCCGTAATGCGATCGGCAACCGCATAGATGGAACGAGCCAGGGCTTCCAACTCCTTCTCAAACTCAGCACCTTTTAATTTGGTGCCGCTAAGAAGGGAGCATGCATTGTTGATGCTCATCCCAACCCGCATGCCGATCTCACGCTCACCGTGGGCTACACGGGAAACATTGGATGCTGGCGTGGCTGAAGGTACGAAACCCATGGGCTTGTCGAATCCGCCCTTGGGAAGACCCTTCGCGGTTCGGTTGCCCGAGTCCTTGAAGACTACTGGTGATCCTTCTTTCCACCAAGGATCCTCAGAGGACCCATTGGCCATTACGGTTGTCCCATCGCTGAGATTGACTACGAAAGGGAAGTAGGTGTTCCCCTGTTTGCTTTCCCAGGGATCCCCTAGGCGTTTTCTTGAGGTTATTGTGATCATAGTATTTAAAAAGGGAGATCCACTCCCAGGTTAGGTTTCGGTTCTAGTGAAAAGGTTCGACGCTTCGTGTCAAACCATAAATCGCGATATATTGTCACACCATTTGCCCTCTGTTTGGGGACGTACATTCGGCCATCAGGCATCTCATCCGAGACATCCTCTCCGGCCTCAATGGCTTTTTCTTTGGCCTTATTGCGCCAGATTATGACAACGCAGTGAGCTGCGGCCCCAATGCCCTGGCCTCCCAAAATATCCTCCAGTTCTGGGATTTGCCCAGACCCGGCTTTTTTGGCGTCAGCATGGCAGACCAGCAATACTGTGACATCATTATCGATGGCAAACTTCGCAGCCTCCTTAGCGATGCGCTCTTGTCCACCCCAATCATCTTTAGCTGCGATATGCATGAGTGCATCGATGACGAACAAATCAACACCGTATCGACGATGTGCATACAGAAAATCTTGGTGTAAAGATTCCCAACTATTGGTTCCACCCTCCATTCCTTCGATGAACCACAACCTATCCTGAAACTGTGTAAGATCAGATTGGATACTTTCCTCTCTTGGCATATGACCATTGTTCATCCATAACATATTGAATAGCATGGACTTACTGGGTATCTCAAAGGAAGCAATGCAGGTACGGCGGTCATTATTGAGCATCTCATGCATACAGCTTTGGTAAAGCCATTGGCTTTTTCCGTGTCCTGGGTATCCACCTACAATGTTAAGTTCGCCTTTCCTAAACCTGTATTTGAGTTCTGGAAACAAGAATGGGTTATGTTCATTCTCTTGTTGGTAGCGATCAATCTCTTCTGCAAGTTCCGCCGCCATCCCATCGACAGGCTTGAGAGTTTTGGGGTCATACGATTCGGCGTTCTCATATAGTGGACCCATCCCATCCCCGGATAACAGCAGATCATTGAGATCATTATGCGGAGATGGAACACGGAGCCGCTTGCATCGAGCGATACCCAAACGCTTCGCCACTTCGTTGGCCGCTCTCTCCCCAGCTTCGTCATTATCGAAACAGAGATAGATGGTTTCGAACCGTTCAAGGGCTTCGTAATCATTCTCGATCCAGCCCATATTGGAGCATCCGCTCGGGACAGATAAAACAGGCATATTGGCACCCATATCGCAAAGCGACATAGCATCGATCTCACCTTCGCAGATGGTGATCTGGTCGGCGGTATCATCAACGGTGGGCCATCCCCAGAGAGTGGCATAGGCAGCGGTAGACCAGATATCCTTCCGCCCCTTATCATCCTTATGGATGCCCACACTCTTGAGCATCACATAGTCGCCGTCGGGCGAAACAAACTTAAAGGCGTAGAAGTCGGAGTTGTAGCTGCTATTGCGGCTATGGCTCCTCACCTCATATTTTCGCAGAGTGGCAGTGGATAGTCCCCGATCGTTTGTGAGATAGTCCATTGCCCAGGATCCGGTGAGTGGCTTGACCTGCACCTTGGGCGTCTCGGGCTTGGGTGCAACGGCCACCGTCTGCACATCTGTGATGCCTAGCAATGCCTTTATCTCAGCCTGGGTTTCATGGTAATTGCCCACCTGTCGCATCACTAGCTTGAGGATGTTCGTGGATTCTCCGGTCGATTTGTCCTTGGCTAGATAGATACCGCCCCTACCGGGATAGACCCCTGTGGATTGGCCTTCGCCTCCATCCAAATCCCCCATGGCGTAGCTACTCCCCCGACGCTTGGCGTTGGGGAAATAGGTCTTCATCACAACATCGATGTGTTGCGAGAGCTGTTTGTTCAAATCATCAGGTGTCATACTGCTGATCCTCCCTCACCATGCTTGGCTTCCGGGCAAGGCGATCCTTTCGGTCCTGCTCTCGGGCGGATGCCGCATCGAAATAGTAAGTGCGAACGAACCCGGCATCAGCCAGGGCCTTCCAACCACCCGATATGAATAGGTCGCAATGCTCCCAATTCGGCCAGAGCATACACCCGCTATCGATGTAGCTCTCCAATATGAGCGAGCGGCCACTGCGACCCCTCACTTCGAGCTTCCAGTCCTCGGGACTGTCAGCGACTTTCTTTAGTCTCACCACCTGACCGCAAAGCAAGCGATTGGCGTGGTTGAATGTTAGGTATGCTCCAATATCCATATCTATTCCCAATAATATGTGTCAATTTCTTCCGGAGGCACCAACCCAGGTCGGCGGTCATCCGTGATGTTTGATATCAAATCTGCATGGGTATGCGTGGCTTGCAAGGCTTCGTTTGTGGTTTCTATCAACGATCCCTGATTCCGATAGGGTATCGTTTTGGCGGCACCTTCGCGGCGATCAAATATCCAACCAAAACACCATCTGTTTTTGTGACTAGTCATTCTCCTCCTCCATCATCTCGGCGGTAGCCGCTTTTATCTGTTTGATAAAATCGTCGCCACTCTCCTCAAGTGCATCGATAGCGGATGAGATGACCTCTTCGACCACTATCTCGGCGGCGTCAGTTATCATCTTATGCATCACCTTCGGGACACTTGCATCGCATTCCATTATTTCCGCCTGGGCGCGGATTAGCGCGAACGCCGCAAGTACGGCGTCTCTGATGTATCTGTCACACACTTCTTCTGTTACGTATCTCATTTAGCCACTCCTTCCTCTTTTGTAATTCGCCAAATTTCTACAGCCATCTCGGCACTGGTAGATATATCTGCACCTTCAGGCCATGGCTGCATCATTTCATTAACCATGGCTTCCTGGATATGCTTCTTAACTGTGGTATATGTCTCGTCCTCGGCTAGGGTCGAATGCCCCCACCGGAGAAGCTCCGTATAAATTCTGCACCACCTTCCGTATCGATTCATTTGAAGCTCCCTCCTAATGCGTGAAACAACTCATCCACCTGCTCGGGTGTTGGCTCATTTTCTAGCCGCTCCATCTCCTCCATGTAGAGGCGTTCCATAAGGGTATACCCTGAGTCGCCAGGCATCTCGGGAACGAAGTGTTGATAGGATGGAGGGAATATTTTGAAGGTTCCGCCGAGGGCGGGCTGAACGGCGGAGCCGAAAGCGTCAGACACCTCTGACGCTAAACCAATCTCATTATCTTTGTTAGTCATTATTACTATTAGTTACTTAGTTATATGTTATCTATGTTATATGTGACACTATACTGTCACTTGCCTGATACTATAGTGTCAGTCAAATACTTTTTGGATAGCCGCATTTTGCGGGTGTAATTGCGTCCCATCCTTTGGATGACACCTCGTTTTACAAGCCTGGATATCAGCATCTGGACGTAATGCTCGGAGACACCAATATCCTCGGCGATTCGCTGGTTGGAAGCAAAACACCCATCTGGCCACCCGCCGATATACCCGGCGAGTAGGGCTTCCGCAGGACCGAGGGATCCGGTTAGGAGTGAGCTTGGGATCCAAATACCACGCATGCTATACGTTTCTGCTGTTCTTTAATCCACTCACTGGAGAGTGCATCTGCTATCACTTGCTTTCCGTGAAAGTGAACATCCGTAATCTCCACCTCGTTATCCCACGGCTCATAATCGAAGAGCCATTGACCTCCAAAATCGTCTGTATATTCGTCAATCATCCCCTCCAACCTAGGCACACTCCCATACATGTCAAACTTTTCTCCGAATGTTTGTTGCTTTACAGTAAGGCGCTTCTGGGGAAGCACCTCGCTTCCGGGAAAGCAACGGAAAAAAGTATTTATTTCTTTCCGTATTCTTGAAGCACACTCCCCTAGATTAGGCACACTCCCCTAGTGGGCCACCGGATGGGTGCTGGTCCTTCGGACCAAATCTGGCTAGGCAAAAATTTCCTAGGTGTTTTTACCCATACCTACGCACCCAACCAAACTACCTAGGCGACTAGGTAAAACTACCGATACGCCAAAAATCGATTGTTCCACGTGGAACATAGGTAAAACTACCTAGAAGAATTTTCTTGCGATCTTTCCACCCGGGCCGCATCATCGTCCCGATGACTAACAACAACACCACCGCGGAAATAGGCACCGCCAATAATGCTGCCTATATCTATATCAAGACCACCATTAAGCGCAACGCCTACGGCGAGTGGGTTGTCCGTCTATATTTAGACGGCGAGCGCCAAATAGGCGCCGACTATTTCGCCAGCGACCGAGACGACGCCGTCCAGACTGCCGACCGGATGCGGGAGGAGGCTGCAAAACATCGAGACACAGACCGGACTTCGATGCTGCACCGTTCCAACGCAGTTAAAGCCTTATGGGCGATCTATCAAGAAGCCAACTTGAGCGACGGCGATTGGTATACGGGGGAATACCCGAGTCACACCGCCGTAACAGTGTGTCGCCCGCTTGAGGAGGCGATGAGAGCGATGGGAGTTGACGTTAGCACCAGTTGCCAAAACGGCGAGTTGACTTACAAGAGCGACGCCACCGAGGAAGGAGGCGACGCATAATGACCCCTTACCAAATAATATCCGAACACGGCCCCGAGGAGTATAACGTTTACGAGATCTCAACTTACAAACGGTCCTCAGTCCTTGCCGGGCAAACTCGTAAACAGTTTCTCGACTCGTTCAAGAGCTACGACGACGCCGCCGAGGCATACCCGGAAGCAGAACCCGGTTACTGCAACCCGAATAACACGGTCGCCCACTTGCCCGGACTGGACGACCAATTCCCAGGCGGAGCTTGGCCGGACGACATCGGCGACCCGTACGACTATTAAACCACAACCAAAGGAGAACAGACAGTGAAGATGACTAAACAACGTTACAGCATCGCCACCCACGAAGGTAACCGCCGCGAAGTTGAAGGATACACGTTCGACATGCACGGGATCCTATTTGGAGTCGATCGGCGGACACCCGCCTGCAGACCCGCTTATTGGATATGCACCGAGCTTGAAAGCGGACGAACCGTAGGAGCCGGAGACGGTAAAACCCGTAAGCAGGCAATCGAATTGCTCCAGGAGCGATTCGAACAGATGACCCGACGCCAAACCCTCGAGGAAGCTTTGAAACGTATCCGCGACGCCGTCAAAACCTGCGGACCCGTCGACGAGTTGCCGCTAGAAGGAAAGGAGGCGGAAGCATGACCAAAAGACAGGCAATCCAAACGGCGCGAGACAACGTCTCAGAAATCTACCGATTCGGAGAAAACTACAGGTTTGCCGCTTATGACAAGAGCCGCAACGCGTGGAGCGAGAGCCTGCCAGCCGATTACTGGCAAGCCCGAGCGCATCGCTCAGAGGCACTAATCCTAGCGGCGAGAAAGGCTCTCGGCTATAACAATGGGGATGAGTATGCCCAATACGACGGCGGGTCTTGGACGGATTACGTTCACCCAGGTAGAAAGGAGGACACGCAATGAGCCACACCTACCATCTCACCCGGACCTCCTCCAATGCCAAGACCGGACCAATCCCGGTCTCGACAACGAGCGAGGAGACTTGCCCGCCATCCTGCCCGTTTTATCGATCAGGTTGCTACGCGGAAGGCTACCACCTGCGGAAACATTGGGACAAGGTGAGCGACGGAAGCCGAGGCGGAAGCCTTGAGGATTTCGTTGCCGCGATTCGATCGCTGCCTCGAGGCCAGTTGTGGCGCCACAACCAAGCAGGCGATCTGCCAGGACGCCTTGAAACGATCGACCCCGCCGCCCTTGAGGCAATCACCAAGGCGAACCGAGGGAAGCGCGGATTCACGTATACGCACAAGCCACCCACACGCGACAACCTCAAAGCAGTCAGGAAAGCGAACCGGGACGGATTCACAATCAGCCTAAGCGCTAACGGACTGCGGCACGCCCAAAGCCTACGCAAACACGGCTTGCCGCTTGTAACCGTACTGCCGCACGACGCCCCCACGTTTCAACGACTCGAGGACGGCACGCCCGTTTTGACATGTCCCGCGACACGCAAGGAGAACGTGACTTGCGCAACGTGTGGAATCTGCGCCAAATCCGATCGGAAATTTGTTGTCGGCTTCCCCGCCCACGGTAACCAATGGCGCAAGGCTGAAGGGGTCCTGCAATGAGAGACCCCGAAGAGCAAACCGAAGCGGCGCTAATCGTCGGACTGTGTCTACTTCTCGCGCCGCTGCTTTTCCTCCTGCTCCTCCTGCTTGGATATTGACGACCGGAAACAATCAAGCCACGGGTCGACCCTTCACCGGGTCGGCCTTTTTCGTCGACAGACCCCCGGACAATCCATCCCTCAAATACGGAGAAAAACCGCACCACACCCGCGCGACACTACCTAGCCGCCGCTGGCAACTACCTAGCCAGCCCCCAAAAATTCGCCGCCGCAGTCTACGCTTCGCTCGCTGCGGCGCCCTAACCAACGCTTTTAAGGCACCCCGTCACGACCATGCACAGTCACGAGCCAAACCTAAACAGGGAGGGGGGGGTCACACCCGCAAGCCACGGTTGGCTACTACTCATAAACTGCCCCTCGAAAATTTGTTGACTCCAAGGCTCCGTTTTGGTACTCTCCCATCGTGGAAGACGATAAAGCAGTAATAAAGCACGAGCTACTAGCATCCATTGAAGAAGAGCTTCGTCGGGCTGAGGCTGCTGCTCCTCCACACGTTAAGCTCTTGGAGCGGTACGATCCGCAGAAAGCTGCCACCATTCTTTTCCTCCATGCCCAGGGGAAGTCCCAAACCTGCCTGTGCAAGAAGTATGGCTATGACCGCTCCACGGTGATACGCATCATCGCCACCTATGCGGACCAGCTGGGCAAATGGCGTGAACTCGGGGGCAAGCTAGCTTCCTATTCCTACCTGAACATCACCAGCCTGGAGGAGGATATGATTGAGAGTGTGCGTGAGGGGATGGATAGTGGCGAACTAAAGCCCACCTTCAAGGACATCAAGGACATCTCCATCGCTAAGGCTAACAGTAGCCGTGAAGCCATGCTGGCTCGGGGGGAGGCAACGAGTATTAGCCGTGAGGAGAAGGTGTGGACGGATGAAGACTACAAGAAGCTCATGGAGCAGGCTAGAAAACAGATGGCTAACGAGGCCATACCTGCGGAGGTGGTAGATGAACGGTAAAGGCGATAGAAACAGAACCACAGATCGAAACGCATACAATCGTGGCTGGGAACGCATTTTTGGGGGAAACATAGACTCGACGAAAGCGGAGACGTTTTCGGACGTGGGTGCAATTCCCACTTCCTCCACCATTGAAAAAACGGACTGGATGAAAGTTTGCTTTGCGGTGGATGTTTGCGAGCGGGACTCGGACACTAATGAACTAACCGACTATTGCACCATTTGTGGACTTAATTACTGCGACAGCCCATGCCCTGGTCCGACAGAAGATGGTTGGGAATACGAAGAGCGATCGACTGGGATGTGGGCAAGGAAGATTCCTGAAGAAAGAACCATTGAAACAAAGCCTTTTAAAGATGACCCTATTGGGCATGGGATAAAGTATGCGTCTCGATCGGTGGGAAAGAATATATGGTTTCTCATTGAGTAACATGAACAAAAACATTCAACTCGTCCAGAGGTCCTTGGACACCATAGTCCCCGATTGGGAGACGGTTATGGTTGCTTCCATAACGGATAATGGGTTTGAGTATGACATCTTCAACAGGATGGACAAGGAGCATTTCCAGGAAAACCTGGCGGTCCTATTGGCCCTTGTTGCGAAGAAGTCTCAACAAGAGCTTAGGAACATCGATTGGATAGATGATTAGCTTTACGGAACATCCCTTCCTTGAGGTCCCAACAGCGGAGGAGATAGTTTGGCTATACGATCACAACCTCCCGCTCCTTAAGCAGCTTCACAAGGCCCATGAGGGGCGTATAGAGGCTAGTGTTAGCGATCCCATCCGTTATGGGTTTGATCTGCCGGGTTGGGAACGCATCCGCGAGGGATTGCAAAGCTACAATGAATGTTTGGCTCTCGGGGGAAACAGGTCTGGCAAGACCACTGGTTTCGCGAAGATAGTGATGGAGGCTGTGACTGAGAGTAATGATGGCCATGTGGTGTGCTTTAGCCAGAATGAGGACACCTCCATCAAGGTGCAGCAAGCTGCTATATGGGATATGATGCCCAGGGAGATGAAGAAGAAGACCAAGAGCATAGATGGCTACATCAACTTCTCCATGCAAAATGGTTTCACTGGCAAGAGCTTCATCTTTCCAGACACCCGAACTAGGGTTGATTTCAAGACATACACCCAATTTAGCAACAACCAAACCATCCTTGAAGGGTTCGAATATGGATTCCCGGATCCAAAGGGCATCAATATCGGAGCCTGGTTGGATGAGTATTTGGGTGACGCTACGCTAGTCAACACGCTTAGGTTTCGTTTAGCCACCCGAGATGCTGTTATGGGTGTAGGGTTTACCCCCATAGATGGCTACACTCCATTCATATCAGACTACCTCAAGAACGTCGAAACTCTTGAAACTAGGGGTGCGACATTGCTTAATGGTCGGGATGTCCCTGTGCGGCAATACAGCCCCTCTAGGGATGCATCTGTGGTCTATCTGCATTCAGACGAAAACCCATTCGGGGGGTATGAGCGAATAGCGAAAGATCTGAGAGGTAGGCCAGATGAGGAAATACTTGTCCGCGCTTATGGTGTTCCGGTGAAGAGCATGACTTCCCTCCTTCCTCTCTTCAATACCGAGGTGAATGTGTTGAGCGACAAGAAGGAGAACAAGTATGGGATGAAATTTCCCGACGTGTCCAATAAGGCGAGATATACCATCTATCAGGTGGTGGACCCTGCGGGTGCCAGAAACTACGTCTCGATATGGGCTGCTGTGGATGAGCGTGACAATGTGTACATCTGCCGGGAATGGCCCGATTGGGAAACATATGGGGAATGGGCAGATTTCGGGGATCCCAAATGGAGGTATGGTCCTGCCTCAAAGAAGATAGGGTTGAGTGTTCAGGGATATTGCGAGTTGTTTGCCGAAGTGGAGGATGAGCTGGGGGTGGAAGTGTTCGAGCGAATCGGCGACTCCAGGTTTTTCGCTAAGGAGAACGAGAACAATGAGGACCTCTTCATGTCCTTCGAGGAGCATGGGTTTATATTCGTTCCATCCGATGGCAGGATGGAGGAGGTGGGCTTATCCGCATTGGATGAGTGGTTCAATTACAACCCGAATGAGCCGATTGATGCTGCCAATCGGCCCAGGTGCTACATTCACGAGAGCTGCCGCAACCTGATCGACAGCCTCATCAACTACAACTCAAAGGGGAAAATGGACGAACCCTTGAAGGACTTCTTCGATGCCATACGCTATTTGCGAATGGCGAATGCTGGGGAAGGCCCAGTCCATGTAACAGCTCGCGATTTGGCAGTAACTCGCCGGGCTACGGGAGGATATTGAATGAAGATAAGACTAAGCGAATTGGCCCGGCAAGGCCACTATGAATGGGATGAATTATTGGCCTTGGCCAAGGAAAAGCTATCCGATGATATGATGAAGGGTGTGGGGAAAAACACCTGGATCAGTGAAGAGGGACAGGAGATATTGGCAGAGGCCATTGATGTCCCTGAAGCCACTCCT
>Ga0208767_1003005_pt1 | contig 12440 bp, 15 predicted proteins | sample VirMetDEL_Mar_21_FD_184514 | JGI IMG/M metagenome (GOLD analysis project Ga0208767, IMG submission 184514) | Aqueous microbial communities from the Delaware River and Bay under freshwater to marine salinity gradient to study organic matter... | ecosystem: Environmental > Aquatic > Marine >... | reverse complement strand
AATCAAAGATGTCGTCTGTCATTATAGCACCTTTAAAATCTTTCGTCCTTTTTTGTCTTCTTTCAAGTCACCATAGTAACCGATAGAAGTCATGTAGAGTGTTTCTCTCTTGATTGATTTAAGCTGTTCAAGTACGGACTTTTTCTTAACACGTGCAGGAATCTTAGTTGCTGCGTTAAGTGAAACTTCACCGTAGATAATATCTGCGCTTTCAACCACTTCAATGAATTCTTTTAGCTTATAATTCTTCATAGAAACTCCGTTAGGTCCGAATCATTAGTCTTACGAACTCTGCGCTTAGGCAAAGACGATTGGGGTTTCACATATTCTTCATCAGTTGTTTCTTGGTTCTCACGTAGTTTATTTTTTACTTCTTCTATATATGAAATTGTAATCTGTTTGGAATAGTCATCCTGATTAGCACTGATCTCTAGCATATCGCTAGTAAATCCGTTTTCTATAATTTCATCTTTGATTTCTTTCTGTTTCTTTTCCTTGGCGATTCTCCGAAGAAAGGCATAATAACAGATCTGAGTGAAATAAGCAAAAGCATTTGGTTTTCCTGTACGTGTAGCTGCTTCGATGTTATAGTTACGGATAGCTCTAAGGCAATTCTCAATCGCATCCATTACCATTTCATCTCGGTAAGAGTACCCGATAAAGTTAGGCTTATGCGACAAACCTTCGGCAATTTGTTTAAACCCCAAAGCCACATAATTAGGTACGATCGGTTTATCAGCGCCTTTATGTGCGTTATAGGATTCTACATAATCGCATACTGCAGCTGAAAAATCTTTATTGTTAATATAATTTTTAGACTTTTTCTTACTCACTGGATAAACCTTAACTATTCAATTGTTATGCTATTCTACCATAAAATTCGATAGAAGTAAAATGAAAAAAGGGGATTTACAAATTGATAAAAATAGTATATAATCTGTTTACTGTTTCGGGGTCGGAGGATATACCTTCTTAGTGAAGAGTTGGTGAATCATCCTCTACAAGGTTAACCTCAATTTGTTCGTACTCTTCTTCTTCCTGTACTGACAGATGCTCAATAAATCCTTTTCTAAATTCAAAGTAATTTTCAACAACTACTGGTTCAGGAACAGATACTGATACTACAGAAGATCCAGCTAAAGTCATCACCTTACTATAGTCTGCACCGAACTTCCATTTAGTTAGATATAAGCTACCTTTCATAGTATTAAATCTGATTTCCAAAGGTACTTCGATGACAAAGTAATGTTCTGTAGTACGAGTTACAGTAGTAATGATTTCTTCGCCAGTAGTTAACTTGAATACTTTAGGACCTTCTTCATCATAGTTCACATCTGTTTCTTCTGTGGTAGTCATAAAGTTACCTCGAATACATCATAGTCGAACTTTTCTCTTTTGTAAATCTTCATACGTTCAATAGCATGAAGAAGAGTATAGTTCTTTTTTTGTTTCATATGCATATCATCAGCGATATCATACAGTGTAGTTGCTCTACCGTCTTCAGACTTTCTTAATCCACGTCCAATAGACTGCAGTACCTTCACCTGTGACTTGGACGGTGAGGCAAAAATAATATTGTGTAGATTCTTAATGTTTACACCCGTGGAGAACGTGCCAAGGCTAGCAACAATGATAGCATTTTTCTGCTTTTCGACGATCCCACGTATTTCTTCTCTGACTTCAGCATCGACTTCACCTGATACAAAGAAAACCTTACGCCGTTCATGTGCTTTATCCTTGATTAAATCGTAGATGATTTTGCCATGTTTTTCTACAAACTGGAACAGGACCAGAGTGTTACCTTCTTGATCAAGCGCTAAGTTACGGATTAGTCGATTGCGCTTAACGTTACCAACAAGGTAGTCAATCTCGTAGTGGTAATCCTTACTATTTATAATGTCCTTACACACCTCTGGCGGATACTTTAGTAGTAGCACATTAATCTTCAGCTGTGCTAGTGTATCAGCATCCATTAACTTCTTGGTAGTAGTTACATGATATACTCTACCGAACAAACCTTCTAGAACAAGCTTATGCGTTTGTGTTCCATCCAATGTACCAGTAGTCCCGAACCGGAACTCTGCTTCACGTGACTTGTTCATAATACCAGACAAAGACTTAGCCTTAAAGTTATGTACCTCATCACCGAACACAGCACCAAACTGCTCGAACCAAGTACCAGGAAGCTTATAGATCGACTGCCATGTAGAGATAAAGACTCGCTCAGGAACGTTATGCTTAGGCATACCAGAATAGATACGGTGACACATCTGCGATACGTTAAAGCTATCGTTCTGTGCATACTGCTCAAAGTCAGTATACATCTGCTGTACAAGGGAAGTGGTTGGTACTACGATAATGGCACGCTTATTATGGTTTTCTAGGAACCAGCGCATCAGTACGTAGATAATCAAAGACTTACCAGAACCTGTAGGAGACAGTAGGATCAAGCGCTTCGAGTGGATAGCCTGCGATATGGCATCAAACTGATAGTCTCTAGGCTCGAATGGTAAGTTTAGTGACTTAATAAACTGCGCTAGATCCTTGGGATCTACAGCTACGTTGCTATCTGGTCGACCATACGTAGTGTCGTGATCTACTTCAATAGTATAGTTGCGTGGCTTAACGAATTCATCAAGGTATTCATATAGACCACATGGCAGTTCGCTTTTAGCAGAACTAAACAGCCGTACTTTACCATCCCACCTACGCTGCTTGAACGCAGGCATGTACTTATGTCCCGGCACTTCAAACGAAAAGAAGTCATTCAGTTCGTTGGAGATGTGTGGTTCAGATAGTACTAATAGCTGGGAATGGTTCTTCTTACGTACGTGTAAGGTATTAGATTTTAATTCCATTATTTAAGTTTTTTACGAATCTTCGAAGGCATTTGGAACAAGGTATTAATGTTACCCTTAATAGGATTTCGAGCAAAAACGACCCAGCAAATTACTGGAGTTACCAAATAATTTTCAGAAATGAATTCTTTAAAGCTTGCTCCTGTTGTGTATACATCATCTACGATTAGAACAGGATCATCAGGATTACCAGTTGCATATTCGTTAAGCATTTGTCCTAAACGTACACCGCCACGTGGAATACCTACAGCCTTACGGAAAGGTCTGGTTTCGTATTCCATAATCATCTTAGCAAGACAACGCCAGTCGTCCGTATATAAGGCATCCATCTCGATCTTCCAACCGAGCTTAAGACCTGCATGGGAAATAAATTCTTCGTCATCAAATAAAGCCAAGTAACTCATCCTCCGGATTCAAACCTTCGCCAATCAATCATGTTTTTGATAATCGAGTGACGCCATCGTAAGTTATTAATGATTTCGTCAAGAGTATCTATAATCGTCTTATAGTAAGCAATTCTTTCCTCTGATTGCTGAATATCAGTATCAGCATCATAGTAGTGATCCATATCACCTTTTAATACTTTTAGTCCATTAAACGGATCGAAGTTCCATCCTTTCTCACGAATAGTTTCTTCGTCCATCTTACCATTATAATATAGCCACTTATCTTTAAGCAGCGTTTTTTGATCTAGTTCAGCTTTTTTTAATCTTAGCTTTGTAAGGGAATGGATCTCAAGATACTTGGCATGTAGAGATGGTGTCTTACGTGACTCTTCATCTAGGTTGAACTCAGAGATTTCAGAGTCTTCACGCCACATGGTCAGTATGGCTTCTAAATCTAATTTCATAATAAATCCAATATAGTCTATTTGGTAGACCTATTATACCATATTATTCGAGGAATTCGAACCCCGTAAATGAGAAACTAGCGTCATAAGTTAGATATTCTACGTTTCCTGCAATCGAAGAAAACTGTAATCCGCTTAGTGATGTAGGTGTGCATGCCTTGTACAATACTCTTTTAGTCTGATTGTTATGACTGCTAAGAATAGAAAGCGAGATATCGGCCTGGGTAGGGATCTCGGGATTGACCTTTCTAGATCTTGGTCCTTCACCTACAAACTCTTCATTGACGAGCTTTTCCATCCAGTTGTAAAGTTCGATATAACCTTTTAAATCTTCATCAAGAATAAACGTTACAGATAATTCAGAATAGGAAAGCGTATCTCCTGGCATGCTAACGTTTTCGATACGACGAAACGGATTAGCCACTACAGGAAGAGTAACATCTGGATGGTTTACAGACTGTGCAAAGTATTCTAGATTAGGATAGTTCTCGCGGTCAATGATTACCCTAAACCCGCTTGGCTGTAGATAGTTCTGATTTGATGTCAGTGTTGCCATTGTTTACTCCAAAAAGAAAGGGTGGACCTTTCGATCCACCCTAGTATTTATATAACAGTTATTGTTATCGTTGTAAGCTTAAGTAGCTTAGGAACCCAGAATGTTCGCTACGCGGAAGATTCTGTAGTACTGGTTCGACTTAGCGTCGCCAAGACCGTTAGTAGAGTTGGTTACGAATGGGTTGGAAGCCATACCGTAACGAGTCTTAAAGCCGATCTTTGGCTGGAAAGTGTTCTCACCAACTGCACGAACCATGGTCAATGGAACGTATGGACAGTAGAAGAGACCAGCGTCGTATGCGTTTGCACCCTTGTAACCAACGGTAGCGTAATCGTTAGCTGCATATGGGTCAACGTATACCTTCATCTTACCGTTCAGTACACCTGCAAAAGTGTTACCGGTGTCGTCAACGTTCAGGTTGGTCGACATAGCAGGAGCGTAGTCAAGCATACCAGCAGCTGCCAGAGCGGAAGCTACGTCAGACGAACAGATCAGGAAGTTACCACGTCCACGACGGGTGTCCTTAGCGATCTGGTTAGCGTCTTTTTCAATCTGATATACCAGACCCTTAAACTTCTCAACGGACCAACGACCATCAGCGTCGAGGTTCAGATCGAAGTCAGCCGAAGCTACGCCAGTAGAAGTAAGTGCGCCACCGGACTTAGCTTGCGAGTTAATGGTACGGATAACTTCACGGTTAATTTCTGCCAGTACCTCAGCAGACAGAATGTTAGCCAGTTCAGTTTCTGCGTCCAGACCGTGGATGGCTTTCAGATCTTGTGCCAGTTCCATGGTGTACTCAGCCTTCAGAGCACGTGTCTTAGCAGTTACCGTTTGCTTCTCGATAGTGAAGCCCATTTCTGCCAGAGCTGCTTGGCCGGTCTCACCGAGAATTTCACCAGCGCCAGTAGTCATACCAGAGCCAGTGTTGTTGCTAGCAGTAATACGCTCTGCGTCGTGAGCCGAATCACCGTCGTTATCAAAGTCAGAGTCAATGATACCAGACGGAGGGGTCGAAGCTTCGGACTGATCGAACGAAGAGTCACCGGAGAATGCGGTGTTTGCTTCGTTGTACAGAGCTTCGTCACCTGTAGTAACAGTAGCACGAGTGGTCTTGTACTTGGACTTCATCGCGAAGATGAGGCCAGTAGGACCAGACATTGGCTGTACACCACATACGTCGTAAGCAACCATGTTTGGCATAGCACGACGAACGAGCGAGATCAGTACTGGATCGAAACCAGAAGTACTAGCACCACCACCATCAGCGGAAACGGTACCAGCTTCGTTAATGGAACCAAACGAGGAAGCCATACGTTCTTCGCGCATAGCCTTTTCTTGGTTTTCCAGGATAGCAGCAGTTACCTGCTTGCGGTAGTGATCAGAGATAGGACCAGCAGTTTCTTCGTTGAGTACTGGTGCCCACTTCGATACGAGTTTATCGTAAGAGATAGGAGCTTGCATTATTGTACACCTTCTTTCTTATTATTGTGGTTTGTGAGTTTGCTTAAGTGCGCTAACGTACATAGCCATGGAACCGGTAACTTCCTGTTCTTCAGCAACTTCGTCAACAGATTCTTCAGCTACAGTTACTTTTTTCTTGGTGAAGTAAGATTCTTTGATGGTAGCTACCTTCTTAGCGAAAGTTTCTTCATCATCGAAATCAAGGTCTTCAGCCAGGGACTTCAACTTCTCTACCTGAGTTTCAGCGAGGTCACGAGAGTGTTCACGGATGATAGCATCACGCTTAAGCTCTTCGAGCTGCTGAGCCTGCTTGATAGAAGCTTCAGTGGTTTCGTTAAGTCTTGCTTCAAGATCACTAACTTGCTCAGAGAGATCATCGACGAGGTCGACCTTCGACTCTGGAACTTCAACGTAGGATTCAGTGAAGAGATCCTTAAGGCCTTTCATAAAGCCTTCTGCAATTTCAGTACGGAGACCGTTCTCAATTGCTACTTTGTTCTCTTCCATGAACTTTTCTACGACGTAGTTCAGGTAGCCGTCGATCTGCTCAACCATCTCTTCACGAGTGGTTTTCAGCTCTTCGTCAAAATCTTCCTGAAGTTCAGATTCAATGCGTGCAACTTCTTCAGAAACCTTAGACTTAATAGCAGCTTCAAAGATAACTGCTGCCTTGTCTTTGAATCCTTCAGAGAGAGTTGCTTCAGACTCGACGAGAGCGCCAAGATCAGCAGAGAAATCAACCTCTACAGATTCCATCTTCTTGCTCTTTTTACCGTGAGCCATTTCTTGCTTTTCATCATCCTCTTTATCAGGATGAGCCATAGCATTCATCATTTTATCGTAAGCAGCCATAAGGTCTGCTTTCTTCATACCGTTCATTTTACCGTACATCGCATTGATCATACCAGCTTTAGTCTTAGGCATTGGAACTTGTGTAGTAGCTCCTGCTGCTTTTGCTACGGAATCAACCGAAGCTTTCTCAGCATCTTTTGCCTCAGAGACTTCTTCTGCATCATCAGCTTCTGCTGCGTCTTCGTCGTGAGCTTCATGTTCCTCTTCAGGATCTGGATCCACGACCATTTCTTCAACAGATTCGATGTCTTCTAAAATTTCTTTTTCAGACATGTTTATCTCCTATTAAAGATTAATCTTAGAGAGGAAATTCTTAAACTCCCGCATCTCAACCGCAGAGCGATCAGACTTAGAAGCATTCTTAATTTCAGTCTCAATTTTTTCAATTTCTTGAGGCTCTAAGACACCGTTATTCCAAATCCACTCAACACCTTCCATAATTCCATCGACGAAAGCTGACGGTGCAGATGGATCTTGTACGATATCTACAGTGTTAAGAACAAAGTCTTTACCAACCATGTTCACACCGTTTCGTTGCTCAAGAGTTCCCATACCACGAGTTGAAACACCTAGCTTAACTCCACCGTCTAACAAACCTTTCACAATTTGACCATTCGGTGTATCAAGAATAAGTGCCTTTCCCATCACATCATTACCGTTCCACTTAAGTTCGGTGATGCGGTGAGATACTTTATCTAAGTTAATGATAGGACCTGCAGGGTGATTCAGTTCACCTACTGCACGCTGGGTTTGTACCTGTTCCTTATCATACTTAGAAACTGCTGATTCCAAAATTGCTTTTGGATAAATTCTTCCATTGCGGTTCTTTTGTTCCGCCTGGGCAAAGATACCTTCAATTACATAGTTTTTACTACCATCGTCTTTTGCTTCGACGATGTAGGAAACTTCCTCTGTATGTTCTGTAATAAGTTTCATTTGATTTACCTTTTACCCATCATGCTGCCAAAGTTCTTAGCAGCTTGCATTGCTTCTCTTTCAGAGCCAAGGGTATCAACCACTTGGTTATCAAACATAACGTTAAACTTACCTTTTGCGTCTTTTGTGACCATCATCTCTCCACCCTTAAGATCTAAGACCTTAACGATTTTTTGACCTTTTGGAGCGATGTTCTTTGCAAATTCTTTAAACGTCTTCATTTGACTCTACTTCTTCCTCAGGCTCTTGCTCAGCTTCTGCCTCTACTTCTACTTCAGACTCAGCTTCGACTTCAGGCTCTGGATCTTCTTCGATTACATTATTAAAGACCATACCTGCTACTTTAACTTTTTCGTTTTGGAGTCTGTCATTCAATCTGCCGTTAATTAAGTCAGCAAACTGAGTTTCAGCTTTAGCATAATCTTTATTTGTAACATTGTTAAGAAAATCAATAATATCAGTCATTTGTAAACTCCAGTTTAGAAAACTTAATTTTATTTATAATTATTTAGATCTTTAGATATCTTCTTCGTCTTCTGTACCGATTTCGCCAGATTTCGTTTCTTTTTCAATCTGATCTTCCATTGTTTTAATATCATCATCGGTAAACATTAAGACGTTCTTTCTTACCCATTCTTTAGAGTAGAAGCTGCCCAGATAAGGTTCTACCTCACGAAGCATATTTACCCGCTCTCTTAGCATCTCGGCGTTTTTCAGCTCTGTAAAGTAGTTGTCTGTAATATAGTCAACGTATAGACTAGACTTCCAAGATTCCCAATCGTCTTCTGTAATGATACCTTTCAGGAGAAGCTGCTTTCTCAGAATATTGTAGAATAGGTCAGCGAATCTACGGCGAAGTCTACCTACAAATTTCTGGAACTTAAATTCGTCTCTGGTAATCTCAGATGTTCTACCAAGAATACCAGTACCTTGCTCAGGATCAAGTCTACCGATTGGAACGTTTAATGCACGATAAAGCTTTTTCTGGAAGTAAACAATATCATCGATTTCACCAAGGTTCTGACCACCTGGCAATGTACTAATCTCTGTACCTCTACCACCTTCACGACGTGGCAGCCAGAAGTCTTCCAGCATAGACATATGCTTTTGGTCGTTCTTCAGATCGCCCGTATTAGCGTCATAGACCAATTTATTTCTGTACCTTGACATAATGTCTTTAAGGTACTGTTCAGCCTTACCTCTTGGCAAGTTACCTACGTCAATATAAAAAATTCTTCTCTCTGGTGCACGTGATAGTCTATAGATAACTAACGCGTCTTCCATCATACGAAGCTGGTTAACAGGCTTTAGAGCCTTATGTAAGTAAGAGATTACTTTCTTACGTCTAGAATCCATCAAACCACTAGTTACATAGCTAATAGCATCTGGGTGGATCTTAACCGCGTTACTGCTTTTAGATCCAGCTGCTTGAGACTGATAAGATGCATTACCTGCTTCAGTAAAGATATAGTATTCATCAATCTTCTTTACGATACTAGCACCGCTAACAGGGTCTCTTTCTTTTTTAACTTCTTTAATCTTACGAATCTTAGTAGCATCAATTGGCCGGATCTCTTGAATACCTTCTTGAGGTCTCTTAGGATCAACGATCAAGTGGTGATAGATTCTTCCATCTACATAGTATCTACGAAAGATGTCGTGCGCATAGCTTTGAAAATCAAGCATTGCTGCAACGTCATCGAATTCTTCTTTAATTTGATCTTTAATTGAATCTGTAGTATCAACGTTATCAAGGTTTAGGTCCACAACCTGATCTTCACCTGAAATAACTTCGTTGACAATATCTTCGATTGCAGCATCAACTTCTGGATGCTGTGCAATAAGGCGATACTTTTGGATCAGCTCTTTATCATCTTTTGCCTGCTCTCCACTCAGATCTACATATGATCCATAGTGACTTCCAGACGCAGTGATGTATCCTGCACCATCATCATCCAAAGGTGGTACGATAGATGGAAGCTGCTCAGCCGCCTTTTGGTTGTTAGCTCGCTTGATCTCAAAGCCAAATAATTTTAAACTATCGTCTGCCAAAATACTTCTCCGAGTGTATAAGGTAATAGGGGAGAGAATTGTCCCTCCCCTACCGAATATTTATACCAATATTAACTGGTAGTATTAGATTCCCAATACTGTACCTGGAAGTCTACAGTAAACTCTTCAATGACGTTTGTATTGTCGTAAGATACGTCAATTGCAGATACGTTAGTTGGGAAAGTACCACGGAAGTTGTAGGTCTTCAGCGTGTCGCCATTCTTATCCAGCTGCTCAATAATCAGATCAGCTTGATAGTCAGTTGGATTAACAAGACCTTCGTTGGTTGTATGGCCGTTAATGCCATTCATCCAACGCTCCATAGCGTCACGAACACTAAAGTCTGTGTCGTTAATTACTGTGATTGTCCAAGGTTCAAACGTCCGATCACCAGCAATTTTGAGTTCACGACCACGGAATGGTACAACGATCTCAGCCATTACTGAGGAAGGGAGTTGTGCAGCCTTACACATAAACGATGTAAGTTCTACGTCACCTGCTGCATATCCTGGAAAGTTGACGGTCGCTTTGAACAGGTTAGATCTAGCACCGCCGCCCTTCAGTTTTGCCTTGAAGTCATCGACTCCTAAAATAGCCATTCTTTTATCTCCTTAGTTTAGCGGTTCTTAGAATGCTTGACCAGCTACTTCTTCAAAGTCTACGCCAGTTCTAACAGCAACAAAGTTCAGTGTGATGAAGTTGATAGAACGTGCAGGCTTAATGAAGATAGTAGCAATGAACTCATTACGGTCAATGATTTCTGGGGTGTTGTTTGTTTCGTCACAGACAACACGGAAATCAGTGATACCACGGCGACCTTTTACTTCTCTCAGGAAAGGTTCTACAATATTCACAAACTCTGCTCTGGTAAATTCATCGTTGAATTCAAACAGTACAGATTTTGCTGCTCTTGCAATTGCTCTTTCCAGAGTAAGGAACAGGCGGCGAACGTTGATTCGGTCGAATGCCGAAGGACGACGCAGCATTGTCTTATCGCCAAACAGAGTAATACCAGCACCAGGAATGTTGGCAATTGGGTTAACATTCGCTCTGTAGAGTGTATCTCTCTGCGCTTTAGTTGGCGAGTGAGCGATATCTACAGCACCAAAGTACTGACCTCTTCTCAGACCAGCTGGCGAGTACCAAGGAGCAGTTTCCTGATCCGATTGAGCCATTAGTCCTGCAGTAGAAGAGTTTGCTGGAATGTTGATATATTCATCGTTGTACTTATCAAATACCTTGATGTAGTTATTATCAAGGAAGATGTAAGAACTAGATGGAAGCAGATTAGCAAAAGTAACCGTATCATCTACTGGAGTAGTAGTATTGATTACAGAAGCTTTTGGTGGAGATGCAACTACCACACAGTCTTTACGGGTTGTAGCAGCAATTGTGTTCAGATCAGTAATGATCGTATTTGCAGTATTGTTTGCACCGGATGTAGCAGTTACTGGTGGTGCAATCAGGAAGTCTACCTGATACGTATCTACATCTTCGATCAGATCAAAGGCAGTAGCGTATTCAGAAGTAGTCAGCGAACCAGAGTTAGCACCACTGACCATGCTGATAGTCTTTACACCTTGTGCAGAAGCAATCAGAGCATAGTTATCGCCAGAGTCTGCAGCGTCTGTACCTGCACCAGCTACTCTATAGTCAGAGTCGATGTTAGCAGCATCTACAAGCCAAACATATTCAGACTGATTGTTTAGTACGTCTGCAATGTAGTTGGTAGATCCATCTGCGTTTTTTGCGTTTCTTGCCAGCGAGAGGAATGGGAATGTTTCAAGAACTTCACCTTTTGTGCCAGAGAACAGACCGTCTTGGTCTACAATAGCAACGTGAACTTCGTCATTCGATCCGTTCTTACCGGTAAGATAAGCAGATGTGCCAGGAGCAGCGTCAAAGCTGGTTCTCAGTGACCAGTCGGTAAATGCAGAGTCACCGGTGTCAAAGGAGCAGAGCTGAATCTGTAAAGAGTTACCAAGCGAACCTGGGTACTTACCAACAAAGCTATGACCGTCAGAATCCATTGCAGAACGCTGATTATCAAAGTCTGTGTTGTTCTTAACCAGCCTTGCCGAACGAGTGCTAGATTGACTTACGCCAGACGAAACGCCTGTGCTAGTGTCAGAGTCAAATGCGTTCTTTGCTGCACTTGTTACTGCACGAATGTTTAGCAGCTGATTGGAATACTTGGAAAAGTGAGCCGCAGTATGGAAATCTACTGCGTTATTTGTATCTGGGGTGGCAAACAAGGAAACGAGTCTCGCTTCGTTGTCCACAAGTGTAGGTTTATCGACTGGACCCCAACGATAGTTACCAACGAATACACCAGTTGTGGTGCCTACGTTTGGTACAATTCCGGTGAGATCAATCTCACGGGTTACTACAGCTGGAGACAGCGAAGGCGTGAAAAAAGCCATGAGTCTTCCTCTTTTCGTTTGAATTGAATGATAAGTTATTCATTATAAGGTTCTTTCAAACAACGATAATATTTATAAATATCATATTTTTAGAATAAATCTGTTCTTTGTTCGAACCAAACGTCACCGCCTATTGTTTCAGATTTTTCTGTTTCTACACCATCATCAATAATACCTACTGGTGTAATATCATCTTCGATCGCTTTCATCTTCTCTTCATATAGCATTTGTTTCATTGTCATATCAGTTTGATTTGAAAATGCTTCTGTTCCTACATACCATGCAAACATAACTAGATTCATTACTAGATCATCATGATTGCCATCTGATGCTTCAAAGGAATTACCTCTTGCTTCAAATGTAGAGCACTCTGTAATTGTTTGTAAATCTACAATATGTAATCGTTTTTCTTCAATCAAATCTTTGAGATTAGAACAACCGATACGTTT
>Ga0208767_1003004_pt1 | contig 12445 bp, 23 predicted proteins | sample VirMetDEL_Mar_21_FD_184514 | JGI IMG/M metagenome (GOLD analysis project Ga0208767, IMG submission 184514) | Aqueous microbial communities from the Delaware River and Bay under freshwater to marine salinity gradient to study organic matter... | ecosystem: Environmental > Aquatic > Marine >... | reverse complement strand
TAAAGATTTAGAATTATTAGGTTGGGGAATAGTAGATGCTAAAGAAGTTAAAGCTAGAAAGCAAGTAGGCTACCAAAAACACTTAGTTGTATTCCGTAATCCTGATGTGGTAATCAACGGAAAAGACGGTGATACAGTGTATCCCCAAATATTATTAACCAACTCACATGATGGTAAGAATTCATTTAGTTTCCAAGCTGGTTTATTTAGAATGATTTGTGAAAATGGGTTAGTAATTGCTACTAAGCAATTTGAAAATTATAAAATCCGTCATATGGGTTATGATTTTGAAGCATTACAAAGTGTAATCAAAGATATAATTTCAAATCTTGATTTAACAGTTGAATCAATGAATAAAATGAAAGAAACTGAATTAACTGAAGAACAAACACTTGAGTTTGCTAAACAATTACTTGAAACTAGAGTTGCTGGTTCTAAAAATACATTTACAAATGAATCAATTGAAGATGTCTTAAAATACCAACGTGAAGAAGATAGAGGTAATGGTTTGTGGGAAGTATTTAATCGTGTTCAAGAAAACATAGTTGAAGGCAACTTCCAGTACTTAACTCCAAGTGGTAAGCTTAGACAAGCACGTCCAATTAAGAATTTTAGACAAGATATGAATATCAATGCTAGAATGTATGAGCAAGCTTTGACATTTGTTGCTTAATTAAATTAAATGCCCCCGAAAGGGGGCAATATTTATAACATATAAATCATCTAATATGACACCTAACGAAACCGAAAAGATAAAATTATTACAACTATTTAGACAAGGTAAAATTGATACATTACCTGATGTAGATAGTGATGAATATAAAGCTCAAAAAATAAGAGCAATGTTAGATAAAGAAAAGTCTATGGAAGAAAATTACCAAATGGATGGTGAAACTTATAATCGTATTGATGGTTTAGTAGATCAATCCTTATTAAAATTGTTTTTAAACACATTTAAAGAAATAAATGCTGACCTTATAAAAGGTGGAGATGAATTTGATATTGATGATATAGTAGATTATCTAACAATTCAATTAGATAAAGAAAGCAGAAGAAGTGGTACATATTTAGAAGAACAAGATATAAACGACCCTACTTATGTCCCCCCTGGGATTGGTAAACAAGCAATTAAACTAGATGATGCACAACATGACCAGCTAATGAACCAAGGTTCTACACTTATTAAAGTAGATGGTAAAACTTATCCTTTAGTTTGGACTGGATTTGATAAAACAGACGAAGCTGGAGACTACGATACCATGGAAGAAGAAACACTTAATGAAGTAGATGGTGGAGTAGAATTCTTTAAAAGAATTGCTTTTAAAAAATAAGTTTGTTAAATAAAAAAATTTTTTTTATATTTATATACGATATAAAAAATAAGTTAATATGGCAGTACCAGCTAGTGGACAATTAAAACTATATGCAGACATTGGGGTAGAACTAAGTGTCCCTGCTACTAATGTATCTTTAGGAAGCATGTCCGATCAAGCAGGATTTGCTGCCCCTGATGCTATGTCTGATTTTTATGGATATAGTAGTTTATTACCACCATCAGCAGTTCAAACTAGGGTTGTTTCTGCAAACTCCTCTTCCCAAGTAAGAGTTTGTGCTTGTGTTCAGGGTATTGATCCTAGTGCACCTGTAGAATATGGTGCTTATATAGGAACTTGTGCTAATAATTATGCTTGTAATACTAAATATGTATGTTCAACAACAACAAGTACTTCTATATGTTATTATGTAACTGCTACTGGATTAAGTGGTAGTACTACCTATTATGGGTGGGCTTATGGATGTAATACTGCTGGAATAACTGTTGGTGCTAGAGGTCAAGCAACTACCCTTTTAAACCTTACCTACAATGCAGGATATATGAACTACATTGCAGATAATTTTGGGGTTTTTAGAAAAGCATATTATGAACCCGCTACTGCTAGTTATAGGGATTATCTAAGTTGTACCTTTACAAATTATGAAGCAGCCCTTCAAGCTCAATCCGCTACCATAACTGAAGCATATCAATGTAGTGTTATAAATGCTAAAAACAGAAGTTGTGTAGGAGATATTTCTAACAATGCTGGGGAAAGAGCAGGGATTACCCACTGGATATATTGTGGTTTAATTTTAACTGGGCTCCCCACTCACTTTATTAGATGTGCTACATATGGATTTTTTGGGGGTCCTTATACTGTAGCACAAGTAACCAGCAGATGTTGTGGTCCTAATTTTTTTACTGGGACTCTAGGTGCAATGTGTTGTGGAGAAGGTGTTGCTGAAGGTATGTATATGTGTTATTGTTTTATACCTTAATCTATTAAAAAACTAAACTTAAAATAAAATGGCTCTATCAGGAAGCTTTACTTTTGAACAAATTCTAGAACACGAAACTGAAACAGAAACTACATATCTGTACTATCCCTTAGATCTCCCTGAAGGACACCCCGAATATGCCTTAAGAGGAACAACTGGAAGTGTAGAGGTACCCTTAACATATACTTCTTCTATAGTATATCCCTCAGCATATATTAATGTAGCTAATGTATCTAGTTACTCTGATTATTATATAAAGGGCGATAATACTTTAGGAAAAAATAGTACTATAGAAACTTCTTTAAAAGTATGGGAAAGTTATGATGAATATTTAGCTAAATCTTCTTCTATTTTAGATGGAAGTACTTTAACCTACACATTACCTTATGATTTTAGTATAAATTCTGGAAGTCTTCATGAATATGTTTATAATTTTTTAAAAACAAATTATACCGAATTTTCAGAACTATCTGACGTTTAATTTATAAAATACTATAATGGGTTATAATATATTAGGAATTAATCCTAATCACAACGGTTCTACAGCTTTAATCTCGGATGGAAAATTAGTATATTATACTGAAGAGGAAAGACTATCTAGAATAAAATATGATGGTGACCCTTTTTTAGGAATGTTTTATATACTTAATAAATATCCTATTGACCATTTTGTTGTTGCCGGTACTAGAGATGAATTTCCTAAATTAGAATATAGTGCTTATGATCCTTATGCTGGGTTATTTTCAAAACTAAATAAACAAGGAGAAATATCTTACTTAGGTCACCAACATCACAGATTACATGCTTCTTGTGCTTTTTACAACTCAGGGTTTAAAACTGCTGTTAGTGTTATAATTGATGGAGCTGGTACTTATAGAGAAGTAGAAATAAACCAAGATATTCATATTGAGGGGTTTGAAGCTGAATCTATTTTTCATTGTGCTTATCCCACTGAAATTACACAATTACATCAATCTTTAGTAAATAATAAAACCCCATACGCGGAATTTGAAGGATATACTGTAGGATCTCATATGACTCTAACTAAATGTTATGAAGCAGTTACTCACTATTTAGGGTTTAAGTTTTTAGAGTGTGGTAAAACTATGGGATTATCTTCATATGGAAAAGAAAATACTAAATTACCTAAATTATTAAATTCAAATAAAAGAGGAAGTAAAGAAATTTTTATAGACTTTATCCCTTCAGGTGCTTTTATAGACCAAAGTACTCATTCTATTTTTAGAAAAAAACAATCATCCTATGAATGGCATAGGGATTTTAATAAAGCTACTTCTTTAGAAAAAGATATTGCTTATTCAATTCAAAAAGAAACTCAAGAAGCTGTAGGTGATTACATTCAAAAAGCTATAGATTTAACTAAAGAAAATAATGTAGTAGTAGCGGGAGGATATGGATTAAACTGCGTTACAAATTACTATTTAACAAAACGTTTCCCAAAAATTAATTTTTACTTTGAGCCAATTTCCCATGATGGTGGTACAGCAATAGGGGCAGCTAAATATTGTTATTATGAAAAAACAGGTTCTACAACCCCCATTCCTCAAAAATCTATTTATTATGGTAAAAAGTATTCAAAGAAAAAAATATTAAAAACCATAGAAAAATATGTATAATAATTTGGAGGAGCAGTAGCTCCTCCATATATTTATGGTAAAGAAAGGTTATGGCATTGTTACAATTTACAAACTTAAATAAGCATGGTAATAAAAGAACCCGTCTTATTTATAGTCCAACTACACAAATAGGATTTAATCCCACTGGTTTTGGTAGTTATATTCACGTAAGCGTTTTTAAATATAAACATGAACATCCAATATTACCACCTGGATTGGTAGTTAGAGATGATAAAAAATATTTAGTTCCTGGATGGATAGAAGTCCACCCAGAAACAACATTAAATGATATTATTTGGAAAAAACCTAAAATAAAGAAAAAAGATAAATTTGAGAAAAAAACCTGGACATTCAAATCGTCAAGTAGTGATGCTACTTATACGGTAACTCAAGTCGACTCTAAAACCCTACGTTGTTCCTGTCCTGGTGCCTGGAGAACAAAAGGTAATTGTAAACACGTAAGGGAAGTTAGAGAAAGTTTAACTAAATAATCTATATGAGGAAACCTATGTCAATGGTTATTCTTACTTTAGGAATCTCACTTGCCTCAGCTTTAGCTAATGCAAGGGTAGCTTATTTTAATCCACAAGTAAGGTCTATTGAGGTAACACCCATTAAAGAAATTAGTGTAGTGAAGCCTAAACTAGAGGTAAAAACAGAAAAAATACCTGTAGTTAAAAACCAAAGTACTTTTTTAAGTGCTATTGGGTTTAGAGAATCATCAAATAATTATAAAGCCGTTAACCGATTTGGTTATTTAGGTAAATATCAATTTGGTAGAGCAACTCTAAATGCGATTGGATATAAAAAGGTCTCTAATAGACAATTTTTATCAAATCCATCTATTCAAGAAGAAGCAATGTTAACTTTATTAAAAAGAAATAAACATACGCTTAGAAAAGAAATTGCTAAATATAGTGGAAAAGTAGTTAATGGTGTTTATATTACTGAATCTGGAATATTAGCAGCTGCACATTTAGCTGGGGCGGGTAATGTTAAACGATTTTTCCGTAAAGGATATGAATTTAGAGACGGTAATGGTACCAAAATGACTTCATATATGAAACGATTTGCTAGTTATAATTTAGATTTATAAATCTTGATATTAGAACCACAAATAATAAGAAATTTTATAGATACTAGAGTTAAAGATATTTTAAATAAATGGACTTTAGATAATTATCAAAATTCTTATTTTACAGATGCTAATATGGGAGAAGAAACTACGACATTAACTACTAGATTTTTTAGATCTTGTCGTGATATAGATTATCCTACTATTGCATACCAAACCCAAGTTAAAATAATTGAAAGATTTATTAGTACTAAATTTAAATTAGCTCAATTTTGTCATGGTATAACGAATAGTATTACCTTTAATAATGGAGATATAAGAGAACATGTAGATCCTATATATTTAAATAATACTACTACATACCATTTTAATTTAATTACTCAAAAACCAATAGAAGGAGGAATTACTTATATAAACAATACCCCATATGAAACTAATGAAACAGATCTAATAATATACCCCGTTTCAGAAGTAGAACATAGAGTAAATACTGTTAAAGGAGATATTCCTCGTATAGCATGGATGTTTGGATTTTCAATTTTTAAAAATAATCAGTTATGAAAATAGGAAGTTTTGTTGAATGTATTGATGATAAATTCAGTGCTGAACAACTTAAAAAATTAAACAAAATACCTAAAGAGGGTAACTACTATACAATTAGAGATATAGTTGAATACCCCGAGTTTAGTAGAACAGGTGTTAGATTAGAAGAAATAGCTAATCCACCTGTAGAAAAAAGTGATGGTACAAGGCATGAGCCTAGTTTTAATATATTTAGATTTAGAGAATTAGAGATTCCACCTCCAATGGAACTTGAAATTCGAGAGATGTTAGATAACGATTTAGAATTAGTTGAAATTGAAGAGAATGATAATCTCAGAATATCTAGATAAGTTTATTATTAAAATGGTAGAAAAATATGTTCCTGAAGGAGTAGATCCTATGCTTCATATTAATACTAGAGCTTTTATGTATGATTTAATTACTACACTTATTGAGGAAGAAAAAGTTCCTCCAAAGTTAGCAATAATTAAATATTTATTAATGAACTATAAACAAATGATATATTCAAAATTATCCGTTTTAAACTAAAATTAATTAATTATGGTAGATGTTTTATTTATTATTATCGCAGTTTTAATCGTTGCTTTAGCTGTTTCAGTTATTGCTGCTAAAAAAGGTTGGTTAGCTGATCGTGACAAAGACGGTATCGCTGATATAATCGAAGACAATGTTGACAAAGCTAAAGATGCTGTTGAAGACGTTGTTGAAGATGTAGTTGATGCTGTTGAAGAGAAAGTTGAAGCTGTTAAAGAAGCTGCAAAGAAAGTTACACGTAAAAAACCAGGTCGCAAACGTAACACTAAAAAGTAATTGAAAAACTTATTCTCAATACTATTAGCGCTTATCTATTTTAGTTGTACAGCGCAAGATGAATTTGTAAAACCAGATTTAAGAGAAACTGTTAAGGTAGAAACTTCAATCTATACAGTTTGGTATTCTGAAACTAAAGAACAACCTGTATCTTTAATTTATAAATCATCAAACAGACCTAAGAATGTAGATAGGGGTTCTATGAACTTTTATACTGAAGACGAATATCATACTTCAGATAGTAAAGATTATTATAGAAACGTTTGGGATAAAGGGCATCTAGCCCCTGCTGCTACATTTTCAGATTCAATGGTGAACCTAAAACTAACCTTTAGTTATTTAAACTGTGCCTTACAAAATCAATATTTAAATAGAGGACAATGGCGCTTATTAGAAGAAGCAGAACGTGATTGGGATGATGAACAGGAATTAGAAATCACTATTGATTTAGAATTTACTGATTCAATTCTACCCTCAGGAGCAACAATACCTAGTAAGTTTATTAAGCATATTAAATTTACCCAATCAGGTGAATGGAAATGTTATGATTTCCCTAACGAACGGCCTGAAAAAGAATGGGAAGAATATCAAGTAAATCATACACATTAATTTGGTTATTTAAATTAGTTTTATTAAATTGGGGTTATGGAAAAAAATCAAGAAAAGTATATTATTTGGCATGTTCAAGGTGGACTTGGAAAAAATGTCGCTGCTACCGCTTTATGTAAGGACATAAGAGAACAACATAAAGATAGAAAATTTATATTAGTTTGTAGTTGGCCTGAAGTGTTTTTAAATAATCCTTATATAGATAAAGTTTATAATCTAGGAAATTTAAGTCATTTTTATGAAAAATATATAGAAAATAAGGATGTTGTTATTTTCAAACATGAACCTTATAATCAAACAGGACATATTACTAAACAAAAACACCTAATTGAAAATTGGTGTGATTTATTAGGAATTAAATACACATCCCAAACCCCTAAATTGTATATTAACTATGCCCAAAAAAATGTAATTCACAAATGGGCACGCCAGAAATCCTTACTTTTACTTCAAACAACAGGAGGTCCATTAATGTCTCCACCTAATCCTGATGGTACACCTAATAATTCGCCTTACCATTGGACTAGAGATTTACCTATAGAAATTGCTCAAGAGATTGTAAATATGTATTCTTCTAAATATCATATTATACATTTGACCCGCCAAGGAGGATATCCTTTACAAGGGGTAGAGAGAGTAGATTATCCCTTAACTAACACGGAGTTATTTGCATTAGTAGGAGCTTCTCAAAAATTATTTTTAATAGATTCTGTAATGCAACATGCTGCATCCGCACTTAAAAAACCGGCTGTTGTTTTTTGGGTAGGTACTTCTCCTAAAGTATTTGGTTATCAAATTCATAAAAACATTCAAGCAAAATTACCAAAAAAAGCCAATCAATTAATAAATTCATATACATTTGATTATCAATTTGATAATAATGCCCATGAATGCCCCTATATGAAACTAGAAGATATGTTTGATTTAAAACAAATTCGTAAAGAATTGGTTAAATAAACCTTTCTTATTATATTGTAATTATTAATTAATAAAGTTATAAAATGAGTTATTTTTCAGTATTAGTTGAGTTGGAAGGCGAACCAAAACGAAATGGAGCCCCAACTAAAATCCGTGAAATGTATTTAGTAGATGCTTTATCTGTAACAGAGGCAGAAGCTAAAACCGTAAGTAAATTACGAGAAGAAGGAACAATCCAAGATTTCCAGGTTACTAAAGTAAGTGAAACAAAATATTTAGCTGTTATCTAATGAGTTATTTAGAACGACAACAATCTCAATACCAAGAAATACTAGGTCTTATTAATAAAACTATAGCCTCTGGTGGTGATATTGAATCCGTACGTAAAATATTAGAAAAAAGAATTAAAGAATTAGACCAAATATTAGAACACAGATGAGTAAAATTTCACCCAAACAACGTTATATCCAATTGATGGATTGGTTACCAACATTTAAAAATAATACACCTAAAACAAATAAACCTAAAAAACAATCTAGGTTAGATTATTATTCTAAAAAAGGAGCATGAATTCAAAATTGCTAATTTTAGGTTTTGGATATTTTATTGTTGCACAAATAATAATTTGGTTTCAATCACACCTCCAATTTATATCTAATTGGTCAAAAGACAACCCAATTTTAATTGCTCTACCAGGAGTATTAGTATCTTATTTCTCAATATTTGCCACTCAACATTTAGCAGAAGTATTTGGTGGTCTTGTTTGGCCTAGTAGACTTATTGGATTTGGTGTTGGAATAATATTATTTTCATTACTTACTTGGATTTTATTAGGAGAATCTTTGACCTTAAAATCTATAGTTTGTGTTATATTAGCTTTTTGTATATTATTAATTCAAATGTTTTGGAAATAGGACAAGAAAAAATATCTGATTTAAAGTTTAGTTTACCTATACATTTATCTTATATTGAGGTTGAATCTTTACAAGAAATAAAACAAAATGTTTTTAGTTTTATAAAAAATAATCGTAAAGATTTTATTAAACCATGGGCTTGTTCTACTCTTTCAAATATTAAAAGTTCTAAAACTAATCCATTTAATAATAAGCTTCTTAATAATATTATAAAACAACATACTATAGCTTATTGTAATAAATTAAATTTTGATCCTACCCACACAAAACTTACAGAACTATGGATTAATGTTTCTCCTAAAAATGGGTTTCAAGAATATCATACCCATAATGCATTTGGTCAATCTTTTATTTTAAGTGGGGCTTTATATATTCAAAGTAATAATAATAGTGGAGATTTAATGCTTAAAAACCCTATATTAAATTTTACAAATATATTTCCAGATTGTAATATCACTTCAGATATAAGAATTCCTCCTTTAGAAGGGACTATAGTCTTATTTCCATCTTTTCTTCCACATTGTGTTTTACCTAATTTAAATTCTCAAAAAAGAGTATCAATTAGTTGGAACATTGAACTAAAACAATAATTATGGAAATTAATAATTTTATATTACCCACCCATACAAAAATTTCTACTTGTAATTTACAAGTACCCTTAAATTATAAAAATTTAATGGTAGAAGAAATAAAAAAATTATCTATTAGGAATTATACTTCAACTAATGTACATGCTACTAGATACCCTGGTTATCATATATGGGAAGATACCAAAGTTTTTGATAAGTTATTTAATAATATCCAAAAAATAGCTTTTAAAGTAACTAATCTAAACCCCAAAACTCAAAAAATAAAAATAGTTGAAGCTTGGTCTATTATATATGAAAACAATGATTATACCAAATTACACAATCATATTTTAACCCCATATTCTTTTGTGTATTATGTTAAATCAGATACTAATGCTTCCCCACTTAGATTTCCTGAATGTAATTTTGAAATAAAACCTGAAGAAGATTTATTAATTATATTTCCAGGTTACTTATTTCATGAAGTTTTAGAAAACCAAGGTATAAGATATGTAATAGCGGGTAATATGATTGTTAATCAATTTAGCTTTAAAAAAGATTAAAATGGTACAAGAATATAAAAAAATACTAACCCCTGAGGAGTGTAAACAAATTATTGCTATGGCTGAACCAAGTTTGGCTAAAGCAACACTATTAGGAAATAATGAATTAGAGAACTATAGAACAGCAGACGGTACATGGTTATTTCACTACGACAAATTATTACATGAAGTAAAAACAATAGTATCAAGCCTAACCCGAAAACCAATTACAAACCAGGAAGCGCCTCACGTAGTAAGATATCTTAAAGGAGGTGAATACAAAGTACACTACGATTATTTTATTGACGGGGAAGGTTACTATGAAGAAGAAATAGCTAAAGGTGGTAACCGAACACATAGTGTCTTATTTTACTTAAATGACGTTAAAAAAGGTGGTGGAACCGAATTCCCAAAACAAGATATTACTATTGATGCCGAAATAGGTAAAGTAGTAGTTTGGGATAATTTAAATCCCGATGGTACAGTAGATGAAAATAGTTTACACGCGGGATTACCTGTAGAAGAGGGTGAAAAATGGATTTTAGTATTTTGGGTTAGAGAAAATAGATTTATAGGATGAAAATAAGAGTAATAGATAATTTTTTAGATCCTTTATTAAATGAGGTAATGTTTGAAAATTACTTAAAAAACGAACCTCATTACTTATCTGCTGCTAGTAAAAATGCTACTAAGGAAACTAATTTTTATATAAGTAAATTAAATTCAAAAGATTATCTTATACAATATATTCATTATAAAATTTCAAAAGAAATATTAAAACGACCTACATCACTATTAAGAGTTTATTCCAATATCCAACATAAAGAAATGGATGGAAGTTTTCATATTGATGATGGAGACATAACTGTTTTATATATGCTTAGTAAAACTCCAAATAATAAAGGAGGTAGTTTTGAATATAAAGATTCTCAAGGTAAAATTAAAATTGTACCTTTTAAACAAAATAGGCTTATTATCTTTAAAGGAATAGAACATCGTGGTTGTGGTCCTATTGACCATGTACCCAGAATAACAGTAGCTTTTAAATTAAAATTAACATAAAAAACCATGCAAGATACCGTTAAAAATCTAGAATTGGGTTATCATGAACTATATAATAATTACGGATATTATATAGATAATGTTCCTTTAGATGTGATTAAAGATTTAGATGAATTTATTAACCAATTATCTTTAAATTTTAATAAAGGAAAAAAAATAAATGACAGGCTAGCTGGGCATATTAAAAAAGAATATGTTTATAAACCTAATAAAAGGGTAGGGGACTTTATTAAAGGTATAGTATCTAAAATTGAAAAATCATCAAAATTAATGCAAACTAATATTGGTGATTTACCCAAACGAAAACTTCATATCTCAGATTTTTGGGTTAATTTCCAAGAAAAATATGAATTTAACCCATTACATAGCCACAGTGGCATTTATTCGGTTGTTATATGGCATAAAATTCCTTATAAATACGAAGATGAACAAAAATACTTTCCAGATAGACCTAATGCAACTAATGGAATGTTTTCTTTCCACTACCCATTCCACCATCATTCCGCGCCTAATATAGGTACTCTTATTCTTTTAACGGATAAAAGTGCGGAAGGTAAGATTTGTATTTTCCCTTCTAATCTTCAACATGCGGTATCTCCTTTTTATTCTAGTGATGATTATAGAATTACTTTTTCTTGTAACATACATTTAAACAGCCAATGAAAGAAAGTAAATATTTTGTAGTTAAATCTCCAACAACTATTGCTACTTATAAGCTAGGAGCTCCTAAATATATTAGAGAAAAATGGGCAAAAGAAGCATACAATTATAACTCTAACGATTATAAAACCAATGTTAAAGGTCAAATGTCAAGTTATACGGTATATGGAGAAACTAATACCTATAATAAGCTACTAGATAAAATTACAGAAATTATACACAAAAATCAAAATTACATTAGACCTATTGGGGATGCTGCGTTTCAAATATTTAATGCTTGGACTGCTATATATCGAGAAAATGACTATACAATAGATCACCACCATGCCTCGTCTTGTATTTCATTTGTTTATTATATTAAAGTAGGTAGTAAAACTTCCCCATTAATATTCCCCCAATGTCAATTCCAAGTTGAACCCGAAGATGATTTATTAGTAATATTTGATTCAACTTTAGTACACAATGTTCCTAGACATAAAGGACAAGACAGAATAGTATTAGCAGGTAACGTAACTATAAATCTTTCCCCTAATAAATGAAACTAGAGATAGGTAAAAACAACGGTTATATTGTTTTAGATGACAACACGGGTAAAATAATGAGTGTAATGGTTAAAGATGTTATAGAAAACAAAAAAGACTTTATAGCCACAACAAGTTATAGTAGAAAAGGGGACAAGCATTATAATTTAAGATGAGCAAATGGGAAACCATAGTTGACATTCCACTTTGCGAACCATGCATAATGGGAAGCCGAAAATGTGCTTTAATAA
>Ga0208767_1003003_pt1 | contig 12445 bp, 26 predicted proteins | sample VirMetDEL_Mar_21_FD_184514 | JGI IMG/M metagenome (GOLD analysis project Ga0208767, IMG submission 184514) | Aqueous microbial communities from the Delaware River and Bay under freshwater to marine salinity gradient to study organic matter... | ecosystem: Environmental > Aquatic > Marine >... | reverse complement strand
ATAGTATTTTCTGGTATTTTATTTTCCTTGTCCACGATATTTCTTAAAACTTCTCTTTTTAGCTTTATTCATGGTTGCTCTTGATTTAGGATTTCTTCCTATTGAAGTACCTTTTCGAATCGGAGTAATACCACTGATACCACTTGTTTTTGGTTTAGCCATTATTTATCCTCAACCTTTATTCAGAAAAAAGAGTATAGCTCCTACTATTAACAATGCTGCAATTACACCAGATAATAGGGGTTTCCACATAGGGATAGTTTCACTAGATCTTTTATATGTTCTATACTTTCCCCTTTTTTTGTTAGGATTCGTTTTGTAAGTTCTTTTTTTCATTTAAAGTTTACTCCACCTCTTCTAACTAATTCATTCTTGACCTTTTGTTTTACCTTAGGCTTAAGATTCCCTGTGTTATATTTTTCTATTAGGTCTTCTTTAGAATGACATTTGATATAATCATGTTCTACTTTTGATTTACCTGTTGCCCTATCTCGGACAACTGCACTCTTTGTTAATTTTATCGGCATTATAATCTCCTTACCATTTCAATGATCCTATCTGCATCAGGATCTTTTAGATAACCATAAATTCCTTCATCGGCTTTACGATAATCATTTAATATATTTTCCATTTTATCAGCAGGAGGATCCATGAATAAACCATCATACATCATTGCTAATTCCCATTCACCATTTTCATATCCATAAGAACCTGGAAATTTAACTAATGATATTTCCCAACCATTATCAAATAACCAATGTTTTCTTTTACCGCCATTCCACGGCTCTGACTTAGGCCACTTTGCCATAATATACTCCTATCACTTAATTCTTTTTACACTGCCTTTATCATTAGCTAAATAGGCAAACATATCTACATCCGGGAATTGTCTTTGTAGATCTAATAAAGCATCTAAATTCTCTTTATGATCATCAAAAAGTCTTATTCTCGAATATTCCCCTGTATCTAAATATTTCTTAAATATAATTTGTTTTGAAGCTGCACTATTTTTACCACCCATATTCCCAGCTCTTTCAACATATACATTTTTCATTGGTATACCATGAGCTTCAAATGTTTTTAAGAAAAGATCTTTATCATCCATATCAGATCTTGCAGTTACTATAATAACTTTTGAACCTGCCTTTGTTGCATTTTTAATAATAGCTTTAGCTTTAGCTACCATCTTTGCAATAGGTGTTGCTGTTTGATAAAATATCTGAGAGGATTTAAACTCTCCAAAGTCAAACTCTTCATCTTTACCTAGCTTATAGCTATTAAAATCCTGTGGAGATAAAGCTTTTCTTTTTCCAGATTTGCTCTTTACTATTACTCTAGCCTTAGACTTGAACATAGTGTCATCGATATCAAATATCGTTAACCCTTTGGACTCTGTAATGTATTGATTGAAGTTTAACATAATAGGTATTATACCACAAAATTAGTAGTTTGTAAACCTATTTATGCTATTTATTTTTTTAAATGTGGGATCATATCCAAAACATCTTGATATTCTGCAGCCATTTTCAACTCTTTTTCAATGGTTTCTATAATATCTGGATGCTCTGCAACTCCTACATGGGATCCAATTAAAACTTCAGCATTCATTAAATGCTTATCTACATGTGCTTGAGCATGTGATTGTAGGGTTTCTATTATTCTTCCTCTATAGTTATTTGCCATTATATCTCCTGTTGTATTCTGATATTGTATTTATTAGATCTTCAGTCCAATTATCTCTGTCTTCAATAAAGACCTGAGGACCATTATCTCCCGCTATGCATACCACTATTTGCTTAATTGGTTGACCTGTTCTTTCTTCCCACATAATAGCATAAGCTGCACATTGCATAAAATAAGAACTAATCCATTCTTTCTTTTTAAACTTACGAGAGGTCTTCCAGTCTACTATTGAATCTATTCCATTCCATTGACCAACTAAATCTACTCTTCCTGCAACACCAAGATGCTTAGAATATAGAGGTGCTTCCTGTAGATATACCTTGTTTAGGCTTTCATCTATAATTGGTTGGATATCTTTAAAAGTTTGTATATTATGTGGCATTTCCCCATCTAGATATTCTGGGTCATTTTGTATATATTTCTCTATTATGTTGTGTATTTTGGTACCACGACTAGATGCTTGAGTAGATATTTTATTAGCTTCTTCTTCCCCAACTCTAGCTCTCCATGCCTTGATAGCATCAATTGATAGTATCTTCAATACAGTAGTAATAGAAGGATACGAATTTCCTTCTTTATCTACATATCGCCTACCACTTTTAGTTGTTTCTGAATCTAAATCTTCATATCCTAGATCAACTCTTTCATGTATAAATTTCATTTTCCTTTCTCTAACATTTCTTTAGTCATAATAAAGTCTCTAACTAAACCACTTCTCACAATATCACTCCACTGAAACTCTATGTGGTCAAAGTATTTCATATTATTAAGAATATTAATAAAAGAATGAAAACCTTCTTTGTCATTGTTTCTTGTAAAGTCTGATTGGTAATAATCTCCACATAATATAAATCTACAATTATTACCAATCCTTGTTATAATACTACACAATTCATGGAAGTTACAATTTTGTGCTTCATCTACTATTACTACAGAATCTGTTAGTGTTAATCCTCTTATAAAAGATGTAGTAAGAAATTCTATGTGATTAAATTGAACCATCTTTTTCCACCCTTCCTTATCTCGAAAGAGTTCATTCACGATTGATATATACGGATCTAAGTATGCTGCTTCCTTTTCCTTTTTTTCTCCAGGAAGAAATCCCATATCTCTTGTTGGTAATGCTGATCTTACAATGACAACTTTTTCAAATTGTTTTTGTAATACCGCATCTAATCCAAGATAAAGAGAAAGAAAAGTTTTACCAGTACCAGCTGAACCGCTGAGTACAAGATGATTGTTTTCTTTAAATGATTTAAAAACCCTCTCCTGATTTCCAGTGAGAGGGTTTAATTTTGTTAGATGCTCTTGTCTGAGCCTACTTGGCTTTTGCATTACGTAAAAATTCTAATTCCTTTTCCCAATTGTTTTGGTTTATTTTCGATTGTCCCGATCCCTCTTGAACCAATATAACTCTACCGCCATCCATGTCAATCCTAATAGAATTAGTGGAGATAATCTCACCATGTCTTCCAATAAATATTCCAACCATCTCTCCTGTTGTATCTTCAGTCGGTAAGTTTTTTATTAGCTCTATCAGTTCTTCTTTTTTCATTATCTTTTGGTATAAATTTTTTAATCACGTTTTGAATTCTATTACTTTTCATCATCTTGTGAAAGTCTTTATGTATTATTTTCATAGTACTCCTATTTTGTTTTGATATTATCTCTGAGCCTAGGAGGCAATCCACTTTTTATCCTTGATTGTACTTCTTTCCATCCATCACCTGCTCTTTGTAGCATTGATTTACTTCCATCAAAATCAATTCCTACCGGACTTATTATTCTTTTTAGGTCCGGATTATCTATTAAGAATTGATCATAATCTGCGAGTTTGACCATGTGTTCTTCTATCTCACCTGTCTTTTTGTTTTCAAAATCGTACAATGGCATTATAATATCTCCTCCAATCTTCTCATTGTTGTTGGTATATCATAACATAAGTAATCAAAAACATACCAGCATAAGAATCTTCGGCTCTTTTCTTTGTTAAACCAGGTAAGATCATCTACAGAATTACGAAGTTTTGTTAGTATTCTTAGATCATTTGTTATCCAATGGTAATCTGGATATCCATAAGAAATAATTGGTACGTCATGCATCATGCATTCAATACCTGCTGTACTATTTTCTGTAATAGCTACTTTAGTATAAGGTAATATACTGTGTATGGATTCGTAATTGCTAAACACCTGATGACCTTTACCTTTCCATTCTTCTATGTATTTATTTATATCCTTTATTCTATGACTTGCTTTACGTATTCTCGGATGTAGTTTAATAACTAGATTATCACGATCTTCTAACTTATCAATAATCATGCACATTTTTTTCCAATGATCACCAAATCCAAACCCCATGACTGTTTCATCTTCGGGCATTTGACCAATAATAAGTATATGATCTTTTTTTACATTTTTTGCATCTGGCCATTTTAACATAATGGAATCGTCCCATTTGTTTGCACGCCTTTCTATTAGGTCATTAATTTCATTCCATTCAATATTATCATATTTGCGATATTCATATTGAAAAGGTTCTTCAAAAGTTATCTCAGAACTATTTGCATATCCTTCTCTACATATTTGGAAGTGTTTACTTGTTGGTGCAGTTGGTTTAAATATAATAGAATTCTCTGGCATATCAGGTTCTAAATCTCTGCATGTGTGATTGTAAACATGTAATTCTGGGCTTTCATTATCTTCTTCATGACCCATCATATCAAGGGAATGTCTTATACAATCTGCAGCATAAGAGAAATTACCCTTAAAGGTATATCGATGTTCGTGAAATTTATACCGCACCTTGGTATCCTTTCCACCAGTCTGGTGCTGTTCTTCCCCATTCCCATTTAGCAAAAGGTTTTGCTTCATGGTAATAATTGCGGTATGCCTGAACAGCATCTCCTTCTACCTTACACTGAGGGTAGTGATTCATTGCTTGAGCAAATTCTGTAAGTCCAATATCTGGTATATTTTTTGGGGGTTGGTTTAGAATCTTACCAAGTTTAAGGTATGTAGCATGTTCTTTATGTCTTCTATATTTGTATTCTAATGCCATAGCTAGAAAATGCTCATAGTGCCAATAATAGTTATCTTTACTAGCCATAGTCCAAACAGTACAAGGATGATATTTGTGAACAGCAAGATAGTAAAGATCATCTCTTTCGTCCCCAAATGCATAATACTGTTGCATTGTTTTTCCTGATTTAGAGGGTCTTTTCTCAGGAATACCATCTAGCATTCTGTGAGCTGTTGATAGCATTTGTGCTGATTCCAAAATCATTTTTGGAACGTGTTTGTCGCATAGCATTTGAGCTGCTATAACTGGGTCATTATCTAAAATAAAAATATTCATAATATAGTTTCAAATACGGTTCTAATTAATAAAGCAAGTCCTACTCCATTTAAAATAATCAAAGCTCGATCTTTCCATAATAGTCCAACTACTAACCATCCAGCAATTCCTACTAGGGAACAAATTAGATCAAATGCATGAAATCCTTCTACGCCTCTTACTGATATTCCCATTAAAAGGAATATAGAAGATACCCATTTAACATACCAAGATAAATCTTGCTTGGGCGTAGCAGACTTATAGATTCTTCTAGAGTTTTGTATTTCTTTTGGGTCAAATTTTGTCATAATGTAAAATGTCTAGGCCCTGTTCGGGCCTAGCCCGAATTAACCTCCTAATTGATTTATATCTTTTATCTGTTGGCTAAGGTATTCTATTTTTTTCTGCATTTTGTATGCTAGAATATCTTTACCTCTTTTTTTGAGTCTCCTCTGATAGTATAATGCCTCTCTTTGGTCTTTTTTAAGGCGTTCAATCTGTATAACCATTGGCAATTCTCCATTGTTAATAAATTGACTATCATAATATAAACCGTCTTTCCTCCTTTATTTTTTTATCAAGTTTGGCCACACATCACTAACTAATTTCTTAGTAATGCCCCTATATTTTAATTGCTTATCCTTAGATAGAACTAATAATTCTGCTTCTTCAACATTTAAGGATTCTAATAAACTGATAAACATAGATTCCCTTTTTAGATCAGATACTTGTCTAGCAAGAGGTCCTTTGAAAAACCTTCCAAGTTGTTTAAATTCTCTGTGTAGACTTTTGTACTCGTATCCTTTTGGAGCATCATCTTTTCTATAAGGTGGTTCTCCAGAAGGTAAAGCACTTACGATATCATCATCAAAGTTAATTCTTAGTATATCCCTCAATGCTGGACAATCATGTTTTTTTAGAAATTCGACTCTTCCAGATCTTTCTTCAATTTTTGAAGCTTCTGATAAGATTTCTGATATTAATTTTTTAGCCATTGTAAAATTCCTCCGCTACTTCAATCAAGTTTGTACATCTTTTTTTAACTAAATAATTTAAAACCTTCATTTTCATGGCAGGCTTTTGGTTATCAAAAGTATTTATAATATTTTCTTTTATAGTATCTGGGATTTCATCTAGATCTATTAAAGTTTTATTTCTCTGATAATTCCTATATGTTGTTTCATCCATAATCTCTCTTAGGTTATCAGATTGTTCTAGCCATGAATCTATCTTCTTTTGCCATAGTGGTGTTTGGGATTTATCCTCATTAATAAATGTATCATCATCAGATAAGACATTTGGTATACCATCTCCATCATCACCACGCATAATATGATTAAACAAATAAGTTCTTGGATTATCATCCGTTACCATTTTCTTTTGTATCGGACTAAACTGTTTGACATTTCTGTATTTCTGTAGTTGTATAAAATCCTTATCAGATGATATAATCATAACTGGTTCATCCATACCAAATTCCTGTGTTCTTTCTACTAGTGTTGCTATGATATCATCTGCTTCTACACCATCTTGATGAACTACTTTATATGGTAAATTTTCTTTGATCTCATCTCTGACCATATGCAATACCCTAAATATTTCCACCCAATCCATATCTGAATTATCTCTGTTCTTTTTACGACTTGCTTTGTACTCTGGGTAGTATTGCTTTCTCCAAGTATTAAATCCATCACAACATATAACCATTTGACCATATTCGGCTCGGTATTTTTTGTTATACATTCTAATACTATTTAAGATCATATGCCTTATAAGACTTTCTTCTCCTAATTTTTGCATAAAAATGTTAGAAAGTGCAATTTGATTATAGTCAATCAGTATCATTATCTTCTGGTTCCTCTGGGGTAAATGTGAATTCAAATTCACTGTTTTCTGGCTCAAATATTACATCGAGTTCGTTTCTGGCTTCTTCGTTTTGATTTGCTAAAAGTTTGATCTTAGTATAGCACCTATCCATTTCCCTGTGTAAAGCATGGGGTATACCATAATATCGATTGAACATTGCGTTAACCATATTTACAATTACAAACATATCTCTTGACTCTTGAATTGTTTCATCTCTAAAGTTCATATCCATAAAGTTTTGGGATACCTCACCTGTATTGATAAATTCTTCCAATACTTCTAATAGAAAATGGGAAGCTTCTACACATTCATCACTGTATTGATTTAGGGTTTTAGATTCTTCCTCATATTCTTTTAAAATCTCACGCTTTTCGAGATCTTGTTTTGACGGAAACTTTAGTATTTTTGCCATAATAGAGTATTATTATACCACAAAATCAATTGTTTGTAAACCCCTTTTTTACACTATTTGCACCAATTCGACAATTAATAATTCCATTATAGTAATCGTCAGTTAGTAGAACTTCCCTATCGAATTGTTCTTTTGTCTCTCTATATGAGCATTCGCCCTTAGATTTACAAAGATGTAGGATTTCTCTATAGAACATATCTTCTCCTTGAGTTTTGACATCTTCTACCAAATGTTTATTTGAACCGTAGTATGTACGCCAGTCGGATTCGACTAAAAGTCTTTTTCTTCTTTTTCGGGTTTTTGTTATTGGGAGGGTTTTTTTGCTCCAAAAGAACTTTTTACCAACATACTTTTTGTTTGTTGCTCTATTGGTTATGATATAGACAAATCCATACCATATATCTGGATTAAACTCTTCGGGTGGTTCGAACTTTCTTCCTTTGTATATCCAATTATTCATCGAAATTCAATTCATCTAGGTCATCATCTGTAGGTTCTCCACAATGTGGACAGAAATTAACCTTCATCTCACTATCATCAGGTTTAATAATAATCCTGTTATAGCAATATTCGCATTCTAAAATCATGACACTCTTTGACTAACTTCCCATTTCCAAAATTCATCATATCCACCAATTGCTTCACCATCAATAGTGATTTGTGGAAATGTTCTTGCTGTTGGAAATTTCTCCATTAGATCTTCTCTTGTAAAATCGGTATCTAATTTCTTATATACAAATTCTGCTTCTATTCTTTCTGCCAGTGCTATCGCTTTGTCGCAATATGGACAATGGTCTTTACCATATATCTCTATCATATTATGTTCCTGTTGATGTACTTGTTGAAGTTGATGTTCCAGTAGATGTTGTTGTAGGTACTGTTGTTGTAGTATCATCCATGTTTTCTAGCTCTTCAATAATTTCAGCTTCTGTTTGAGTTGCTGTTGATGTACCACTTAATGCTTGTCCTACTGCTGTAAGTACTGCTGCTGTTTGAGTTACTTGTGTAACATCAACTGCATTATCTGGTACTGGTGTTGATTGTTCTACTACAGGCTCTTCTGGCTCAGAGTCTACTTCTTCCCAAAGGTTTCCATCCCATGCCCATAAAAAAAATAATAATGCTAATACTTCCATATTTTTCTCCTAAAAAATTATTTATAAACCTATACAAATAACCCAATTAATTTAAATGATAATAACATAAATCCAAAGACTGCTATTTGAACTAATGACATAATAACTACTTGTTTCATTGGATGTACATCTACAATTCTTTCTATCCATCCCTCACTTGGTGAAAGATTAGCTATCTGTAATAGTTTTTCTTCTTTCACTATAAACTCATTCCCTTAAATGTATCCTCTGATACATCTTGTTTGACTCCACCTACAACGTAAGAACTGATTTCTGTTTCTTGTGGTGCTACTTGAACACTACCACCAGATATCCATTTTTCTGTCCAAGGTAATGGATTCATTTGTGGAACTGTATAAGGACAAGGTAAACCCAATGCTCTCATTCTCTTACATCCTATCCATTCGATATATTGTTTTAGAATTGTTTCATTTAAACCAATCATTGATCCATCTTTAAAAAGATATGATGCCCATTCTTTTTCTTGTTCAATAACTTTTACGAATAATTTAATAGCTTCTTCTTCAGTTTCTTTTGCGATCTTTGCTATCTCTGGATCTTCTTTTAATAGATTCTTAATCATTACAGTTGTACCTGCAAGATGAGTATTTTCATCACGTGCAATAAACTTAATAATCTTTGCATTACCTTCCATCTTTTTAAGTTCAGCAAATGCCCAACTGCAGGCAAAGGAAACATAAAATCGTATTCCTTCTAGGGCATTCGCTGAAAGCAAACACATCCATAGCGATCTTTTATGCTCTTTTTTATTTGTTGCTGAATTATTATTATTGATTAGATCGTCATAGTAATAAGCAATATCATTACCGCATTCAAGTATTTCTTTTACATCTAAGAGCTCATCAAAGACTTTACTTGGATCAGCATAGATATTTCGAATGATATGTGTGTATGATCTACTGTGAATTGTTTCAAAGAATGACCATGTCTCGACCCAATTTTCGACTTCGGGTAAAGAACAGATAGGTAGGAATGCAATGTTTGGTGCACGTCCCTGTACGCTATCTAGTAATATTTGTCTTTTTAAATTAGAAGTAAAGATATGTTGTTCATGTTTGGATAGCTCATGGAAATCTTTTTTATCTTTTGAAACATCTACCTCTTCGGGTCTCCAAAAGAATCCTAATTGTTTATCTGTAATTTTTTCTAGCTGAGGATACCTAACTTGATCATAACGAGCTATATCAACATTTTCATCAAAGAACATATTACGTTCTAAATGTGATTTTTTATTTTTTGTCAGTATTCCCATCTATTTTCCATTCAATCTTTTCTTTTAGTGCAAACTGGCACCCTTGTATATAATCTCTATCTTCCTCACTCAGAACGCCCCAACAATAGCAGACACGATCTAAGAAATCATCTACTGTAATCGGATCAATGATGTGCATTTGCTTCTCCATCATTATCTCTAGAATTTGCATACGCAATTCTATTTTTTCACGTAGATTATTTTTTTCTATATCTTGCATGACTCGCAGTCATCGTCTTCCATTTCTTGACTGAGATGCTCTTCAAATTCTGCTTTTAGATCTTCTTTCATTTCCCCTGCACCATCAAAGGTGTTAAAGTAATAAAGTTGCTTAAGCCCATACTTATAAGATGTTACCAAATCTTTAATCATTACAGACATTGGGACCTTATGGTCTTCAAAATGTTCTGGATTGTAAGATGTGTTTACAGATATCCCCTGATCGATATACTTTTGTAATATACCACATATTGCTAAATATCCTTCTGGGGATTTTTGATCCCAAAGTAAGTCGTATTTATTTTTCAGATGATGATATCCAGGTACAACCTGTGCCATAACTCCATCCTTACTCTGTTTGTACGATACCAATGCTCTTGGTGGTTCAATACCATTCGTACTATTACTTATTTGAGCACTAGTTTCAGCGGGCATTAATGCCATGAGCGTAGAGTTTCTGATTCCAGTTTCTCTGAGTTGCTTTCGCAAAGCTTTCCACGGTAACCTTTCTCTTCTAGCTACTAATGTATCTATAGACTCCTTATAAGTGTCGATAGGAAGTATCCCTTTAGAATATTTCGTATCATTATTATATATCGCTTTTCCCTTTTCAACAGCAAGATTTGCTGAACTTTTTATCAAATAATATGACCATGCTTCAGCATATTCATCTACAATTTTATATGATGATTCATCATATTTTAATCCTCTTTTAGCAAGGAAGTATGCAAGATTGATAATCCCCACTCCCAATGGTCTTCTGCCAAGGGTCCCTCGCTCTGCTGCCGGAATTGGATACCCTTGATAGTCAAGTAACTCATCAAGAGCACGCACAGTGAGATCACAATATTTTTCAAATTCGGAAGTTTCATTTATTAATCCCCAATTAATCGCCGATAATGTACACAATGATATTTCACCTTCTTTGTCATCATAGTTGCTTAACGGCTTTGTAGGTAGATCAATCTCACAACAAAGATTACTCATTCGTATAGGAGCAACTTCTGGATCAAATGAACCATGCTCATTCGCATGATCTACATTCATAAGATATATCCTACCTGTATCTTTTCTTTCAGTTAAAAATTGTTGAAAGACTTCAAGTGCTGGCAATGTCTTTTTACGTATTGATGTCTTTCTTTCGTATTTTTCATATAGCTCTTTAAATTTGTCTTGGTCTGCAAAGAATGATTCATATAAACCTGGTACATCATTTGGATCAAAGAAGGTTATATTACCTCCTGATAATAGCCTTTCGTACATGAGTTTGTTAAACTGGAATGCATAGTCCATATGACGCACTCTCGTCTCCTCTGTGCCCTTATTGTTTTTAAGAACTACTAAATCTTCAAACTCATAGTGCCAAACAGGTAAGTAAACTGTGGCCGCTCCTCCGCGAACACCTCCTTGTGAGCACGACTTCACAGCTGATTGAAAATACTTTAGGAATGGTATTAATCCTGTATGAACAACTGACCCATCACCTACTTTGGCACCATTAGCTCTTATTGATCCCGCTCCTATTCCAATACCAGCTTTTTTGCTTATATACTTAACAATGCTAGTAGAAGTAGCATTAATAGAGTCCAAACTATCTCCGGATTCGATGAGTACACAGCTCGAAAACTGTCTAGTTGGTGTTCTAACCCCCGCCATAATCGGAGTAGGTAACGAGATATAAAATTGGGAAATAGCATCATAATAATCTTTAACATATTTAATCCTTGTTTCTTTTGGGTATTCACTAAACAAAGTTGCGGATACCATCATGTATAAAACTTGTGGGGTTTCATAGATATCTTTAGTTCTTCTATCTTGTACTAGGTATTTCCCCCTAAATTGTTCCATACCAGCATATGTAAAGGTATCATCTCTATCATGTTTTATGTAATCATTTAGTTCATCGATTTCATCATGATTATATTTTTCTAGTATTGATTTGTCATATACACCTTTATCAACATTTGTTTGTATTACATCTTCTAAATGCCAGGGTTTATAATCTCCATAGACTTCTTTTCTAAGTTTATAGCTAATTAACCTTGCCGCGACAAATTGGTAGTTAGGGGTATGTTCTGAGATAAGCTCAGCTGCTGATTTAATTAGAAGCTCATGTATATCGTAGGCACGTATCTTATCATAAAGCTGTATATTAGCCTTAAGCTCTATTTCCGACATAGAGACACCACTGATATCTTCTACTGCCCATTCTAGTACTCTGTGTACTTTTTCTAAATCAAACTGCTGAGATGAACCATCTCGCTTTGTTACATTAATTTCATTAATTCCATTCATAATAATATGTATATTATATCACAAATCTTGCGATTTGTAAACCTTTATTTTTTAATTTTTAATCGTCTTTCGACTTCTTCTAAGCGAGCAGATACAAGTGGATATTTTTCATGGAATTTTTTATCTTGTTTAATAAGATCAATTCCAAGTTTATTTTCACACCATGCATCAAATTTGAGTAGATATGGGTGTAAAAAAGATAATGCTGATGTAGCTAATAGCTTT
>Ga0208767_1003002_pt1 | contig 12445 bp, 18 predicted proteins | sample VirMetDEL_Mar_21_FD_184514 | JGI IMG/M metagenome (GOLD analysis project Ga0208767, IMG submission 184514) | Aqueous microbial communities from the Delaware River and Bay under freshwater to marine salinity gradient to study organic matter... | ecosystem: Environmental > Aquatic > Marine >... | reverse complement strand
AAAAAATTCCCACATTAGTTTCTACTTATATAATGTATTGTATGATGTGGTTTTAATAGCCAATGCCGAGATATTTCTTTTGCGGAAGGGTATGAAGTGTTTGGGATTTAACCACCATCAATTGTTTAACGATTTATTTTTAAGGAATAAAAATGGAAATCAAAGAAATAGTGAAAAAACATTTCAATCTTGTTGATGCTCCTGCTCCTAAATCTTTCGGAACGATTAAGACAGCTGACGGTGAATTAGAACTCAAATATGAGGGCGAAGAACTTGCACAGGGTCTTGAAGTTTTTGTTGTAACTGCAGATGGTGATGTTGCTGCTCCTGATGGAGAGCATGCACTTGAAGGCGGTATTACTATCGTTACTAAGGATGGTAAGATTGAAGCAATTAAAGAAACAGAAGCTCCAGCTGAAGAAGCTGAAGTAGTAGTTGAAGAAGTTGCTGCAGCAGAACACGAAGAAGAAAAGGTCGAAGAAGCTTTGGAAGAAGAAGCTGAATTGGCTGAGCATGAAGAAGAAGAGATGCAAGAAGATGAGGCTGAATCAATCAAAGAAACTGTGATTGAGGAAGTTATCGAAGCAGTTGCTGAAGTAGTAACTGAAAAGATGAAGGAAATGGAAGAGAAACTAAAAGCTATGGAAGAAAAGTACGCAGCTTTTGCTAAATCTCCAGCAACTTCAAAAACAAACGCACTGAAGAATTTCAGTAAAACCCAAAAAAGTGACGAGGCGCCAGCAAAGAATCAAGCAATGATTGACGCACTTATCGCTAAAAAAAGAAAAAAGTAATTTAAAAAAGGATAAGCATTATGGCATTTGACGTAACAGCATTAGACGCATTCAACAACGAAACCGCAGGGGAATTAGTTGTTAAGGCGATTATGGCCGGTAGCACAATCGAATATGCTACGGTTAAAGAAGGTGTAAAATACCTTGAGCCAATCAACTTGTTTGAAGTTGACTTGGACGTACAAGACGGATATGGTTGTGTAACAACTGCAGCAGGAACAGCTTCAATGTCTCAAAGAGATATTCAAGTTTGTCAGCGTTCATCTCACGACGGACTATGTTTGAGAGATTTGGACCAGAAGTACTTAGGTGTACTACAGCCAGCAGGTTCATACAACGAATCATTCACTTTGATTCAGGAATATACTGACCAATTGGTTAAAGGTTTCCAAAAATCAAACGACCAGTTCCTATGGACTGCTACAACTGCAGGTGGTGACTGTGTTGATGGTTTGAAAACTATCATCTCAGGTTCAACTACTGGTGTTGTTGTTCCTAACTCAATCACAGGTTCTGCTCCTTTATCTTCTGATATTGGTGATACAATTGACGTGATGATTGAGAACTTGGCAGCTGATGTACAAGATAGAGATGATTTGACAGTATTCATGTCAATCACTAACTTCAGAAAGTACGTTACTTGGTTGAGAAACGAAAACAACTACTTCTATGACCCAGCATCTGTAGAGAACAGAGTAAACATGATGGCTATGAAGCACCCATTCACTCCGAATGTGACTGTCGTAGGTACTATCGGTCTACAAGGTTCAAACAGAATCGTATTAGGACCTGCTAAGCAAATCGTTGTAGGTACTGATTTGTTATCAGACGTAACTGACTTCCAGTTATGGTACGATATCAATGGTGACCAATTGAAGCACAGAATTGTAACTAAGCTAGGTGTTAACATTGCATACCCTGAGTTCTGGGTATCTAATGACCAGGCCTAATTGTTGAATAATATAAAAGTAAAGGATAAGATATGAGTACATGTGATATTACATCAGGATTTACGCTAGGTTGTAGAGACAACACTGGTGGATTAAAGAACATCTATATCTTGTCTGGTAGCATTGATTCAACAAGTGGTACGACTGGTTTGCTTTCAGGAATCACTGGTTCAGGTGCTTTCTACAAATTTGAATTAACTCGTCAAACTGGTGATTTCACCGAAGCGATTAACTCAAATGTAGAAAACGGAACTATTTTCTATGAGCAAACTGTGAACGCACCATTCCACAAGCTTCAGTCAGAAACTCGTAACAAAGTAAGAGTATTAGCTAAAAACCCAGATATTAGAATGGTTGTTGAAACAAACAATGGTTCTGAAGATGGTGTTGGTGTATTCTTCTTGTTAGGACAGACTAGAGGTTTATCATTAAGTGGTGGACAAGGCCAGACAGGTACAGCGTTCGGTGACCTAAACGGATATACTTTAACATTTACTGGACAAGAGCCAGAGCCAGCAAGTGAACTTTCAGGTTCATCTCTTGCAGCTGTGTTAAACGGTATCAGCGTAGGCTAAATTTATATATAGTATTAGGAAGGGGGCTTCGGTCCCCTTCTTATTACTTTATTAAGGAATACGATGATTTATTTATTTACTTCAGCATCTAACGACATTGCATTCATTCCATCAGCATCAATTGCAGATGGGGACTCTCTTAGGTTGGTATTTACAAATAGATTTACTGAAGCTACATCATCAGTTTCTTTACCATTTACTGAATATGGTAAGTGGTATAAAAGCACAATAACGTTACCAACCGATATTGATTTAAAAGGAGGGTCTTATGATTTGGTATTCCAAGCAATAATTTCCGCAGGTGATGCTCAAATATGGGGCACATCTACAGAAGTTTGGGGTACATCTGAAGTTGTATGGAACTTAGGAATAGTTCCAGGACAATACATAACCGATACGACCACAACTGCGTTCGTTTCAGAGAGTATAAGTAGGTACAGATATACTTCTACTAATGAAGATGGAGCATATGTAGTGTTTAATGGATAAGATTTCAATGGAAAAGAAAAAGAATCATAAATTTAGTATTATCCCAAAGTATAGTGAATATCTGTACCCAAATACAGCACAATTTGAAGATGATAAAGGGGATATTGTTTATTACGGACAGGATAATAAGTTTCCAGAGTTATTGATAGATTTATATCATAAATCATCCGTACACGCTACAGCAGTTAACGCAAAGCATCAAGCAGTAATCGGACAAGGTCTTACTGGCTTGGATGAAAGTATTTTAGATTTCGCTAATTCAGATGGCGAGACTTGGAATGATATCTATAATAAAGTTGCTTTAGATAGAGTAGTTTATGGTGGATACGCATTAGAGATAATTTGGTCAAATGATAGAACCAAAATTGCTGAGGTGTATCACATCGATTTCTCTTATGCAAGAGCAAAGAAGATGGATGATAGAGGAAATGTTCCAGGTTATTATGTATATAGAGATTGGGGTAAGACAAGAGGTATAGTTCCTCACAAAGATAACTTACCATACATACCAAAGTTCAGTAGAGTAGATAGAACTGAACCATCTCAAATAATTTATTTCAGACCTTATACTACAGGATTGGATTACTATCCACTACCTGATTATATGGGTGCATTAAAAACAATTGAATTGGATACTGAAGTAGATAACTTCCATGTAAACAATTTAAAGAATGGATTGGCACCATCATTAGCAATCACAACATTTACTGATGCTAATGAAGAAGAAAGAGGTGAGATTGAAAGGCAATTAAGAGATGCATACTCAGGTACAGATAATGCGGGTTCTCTAATGTATATGGATGTGGCTGATAGAGAACAAATGCCTGAGATTACACCAATTCCTCAGAATGGTGCAGATGGATACTATAACGTAGTTAACGATATGGTAACACAAAAAATATTAACAGGTCACAGAATTACATCACCAATGTTAGTTGGTATTAAAACTGAAGGACAATTGGGTGGTAGAGCTGAATTACTTGATGCATATTCACACTTCTTGACTACAGTGATATATCCAATGCAATCAGATATTTTAAAAACGTTTGAGATGATTTTTAAAGTAAATGGAATTGATACTACATTGGGTGTTCAACAAATTAAATTATTCCCAAATGGTGATGAGGTAATGGATGTAGTAACATCAGTAGAAGCAGATATGGGTGAAGATTTAATCTTAGAAGAAAAGGTAAAAGGATAATTATGACTGATACACTATTCATTAGCGAAAACAAACTAAAGAACTTTACTGACCTGAACGATGCAGTTGATGCATCTTTGTTGAAGAATGCAGTTAGAGAAGCGCAGGATATCAACATTCAAAGAATGCTTGGGTATGAATTATACGAAGCAATGATTACAAGAGTTAAGAATGATACCGTTACAGGTAATTATTTAACTCTTATGACATATGTGCAAGATGCACTATTATATTGGTCTTACTACGAAGCATTAGAAGCAATTTGGTTAAGACCAAGAAACAACGGATTACTTATTCCACAAGGTGGCGCTGAAGCCAATGGTGTGGATACTGCGACATACGATAAGAAAAGACAATCAGTTAAAAATAAAGCTGAATGGTACTCAGAGAGATTGGTAGGTTATCTGATTGATAATCAAAGTGATTTTCCTGAGTTTGGAACTGAGACAGGAATGGAAATCTTTCCAGACCAAACTTCTCAATTACGTTCACCATTTGTTACAAAAAGAGGGTATGTTGCTGAGATGGATAAGTTAGGAATAAAAATAACGGATTCAAGATATAAATACTTACCACAATAAGGATAGATAGAGATGGCTAATTATAATCTTACTTCACAGCAAATTAAAGATACATACGAACAACTTACTCAGATAAGTGGTTCAGTATTAGTTGATGGTACAGGTTCTGCTGTAACAAATTTAGATGTATCTGCATCATACGCAACAAATGCACTAACCGCATCATATGTAGAAAACGCATCTGCTACTTGGCCTGTGAGTGGGACTCCAAGTGGTTTGGTTTCTTCATCAGCACAAGTAGACTTATCACAAGCAACGGGTGTTGCGGCAAGTGCTTCAAATGCTACTAATGCAGGTTTTATAGATGTAACAAGTTCTATAGATAATCAAAATAGATATGTAGCATTTGCAGAAAGAGATTCTGGTAATTCAGCCATCAAAATAAATTCAAATTTCTTATATAACCCATCAACAGATACACTTACTGTAGGAACAGTAATAGCAGATGTAACTGGTGATTTGACTGGTAATGCAGATACTGCTACTTCAGCAACTACGGCTACATCAGCATCTTACGCAACTAACTCAGATACATTAGATGGTTTACAAGCATCTGCATTTGCTCAGACAGCACAAAACAATTCATTTAGTGGAACACAAACCTTTAATGATATTGTAGTTAACGGAACGGCAAGTGTTGCTTACTTAGAATCCGTTACAGGTTCCGCTAAGATAATCGGTGATGCATACATTATTCTAAATAATGATACACCTGTTCAAAGATACGCAGGGGTTGTAGTACAAGATAGTGGTTCTACTAACAATACTGCATCATTAGAGTTTGATGGACAAACTAACGATTGGTTCTACGAATATACTGATGATGGTGGTGCTACTGCAGAGTTTGGTACTGTGATGTTCGGTCCAGGATACAATACAAAAGGTTCGCACGTATATCCATCAAACAATAGAATATTAAAAGGAACTGGCGACCACCATATAGTAGATTCATCCATTACTGATGATGGTTCTACTGTATCATTCTCAGCTGAACTTAATGTAACGGGTGCTGTTACTGCTTCGGCAGGATTCAAAGGTGATTTAGATGGAAATGCCGCAACTGCAACAACTGCATCTTATATTGCTGGTATAACTTCTGCTGGATTGGTTAGTGGTACTGGTACTGATTCTATGAAATCAGCTGATAGTTTAACTACTACTTCAGCAACTGCTGCAGCTATTCGTTCTATTGCATTAGGAAATGATGCTGAGGTTACTGCAGCCGGAGATGATTCGGTTGCAATTGGTTCAATCTCACAAGTTACTGGTACTTATGCTGTAGCTATAGGTTCAGGTGCAGATGCATTAGCATCTCATGCTGTTTCTATTGGTTCAGGTGCAACTGCAAGTGGATTAAATTCAATAGCAATTGGTAAAAATACATTTATGACCGCATCCAATGGTATTTCTATTGGTGGTGAAGCTGATGGTATATTTAAATACGATGGTTCATCTAAAATTACATTAAATTCTAATGTAGAAGTAACAGGTCAATTATATACACCTACATTTGCTGGAACAATTGCATCATCAACATCATCAATTGATTTTGATAATGGTAACTTCGCTACGTTAGATTGTTCAGCAGGTTCAACATTCTTGGCAAATCCATCAAACTTAGAATCAGGTACTACTTACACAGTAATTATTACAAATGGTGCTAACATTGGTAATTATGGAACTGCTTGGAAGTTCGCAGGTGGAACTCAACCGACTCTATCTGCTAATACTGATGTATTGACTTGTGTTAGTGATGGAACTAACTTATACGCTACTGCATTAGCTGATTTCTCATAATATAAAAATAGGAAACAATAATGGATGTAAAGGATACTGTAGCAAACGCAACAACAATGGGTGGTATATTTGCATACCTAATGCAATTCCAAGCTGAATTAACACTTCTTCTATTGATTACAGGTCTAACATTGAATGTAACGAGATTATACGATTGGTTTAAAAATAAAAAGGATAAATAATATGTTTACACCAATAGGATTTTTTGCAGCAGAAGAAGCAGGTGGTTTACCAGCAGTTGTTCAAAACTTTGATGTATTTTACTCAGCCGACCAAACCACCACATTTACTGACCAAACTGCTAATGGTAATAATGGTACTGTAAGTGTTGCGGGTTCAGGTGGAACTTCTGCTATTACTCATGTTGGTGGAGCTACCCCTTATTGGGATTTTACAGCACCAAATCCAACTACTGAACAATCATATGTAGAGACGAACGTTGCACCAGGTGCTTTGTCTGATAATACAGCTTTTAGTATCTTTGTTGTATTTCAAGACCCTGACTTGACTGTTAATAATACATTGTATTATGCTGTTGATGGTGGTACTGACCAGATGAGTATGGGAACAAGTAGAACTACTGATAAGATATTTGCTAATCTTAGAGGTGGTAGTAATAAACAAATACTATCTACTACTATATTATCTGAAAATACTTGGTATATGGCAATTATTACTTATGGTGGAAACCTTGCTACTGATATTTATCAACTTACATTGAATAATGAAGCAAGAGGTGGCGATACACCTACTACATTAGATATTACAAATACTATTAAAATTGGATTTACCGGTTTGTCTTCTACTACAGTTAATAGACAAAAGATAGCAGCTTGGGGTTGGGCATCTGGATATGAGTTATCATCGACTGATAGAACTGATTTATTTAACTATTATGATGCAAGTTATTCATTCCCATCAGTTTAATAAACTAACACCTGAAAGACGGTGACTCTATATATATAAAATTCCACTCTAATCAGGGTGGTTTTTTTTGCGCAAGAAAAAAGCCCCTTATAATTACCGGAGAATAACGAATAACTAATCGGGGCTTTTAACTAAAAACAAATAATAGGAGCAACCTATCGCAAGATTTAGTCGCTTATAACAGTATATAACTTTATTTTTAAGTTGATACTTTTTTTTGTATATTTCTTATATTTATAGTAAATAATAGGAGTAATACAATGAATATGAAAAAGTATTTAGAGCTTAACTACACAAAGATGCGAACATTGGTTCGTAAAGTAACTAAGAATCATCAAAATGCAGATGATTTGTTTAATGATTTGGTTCTCACTCTATTAGAGAAACCAGCTGAGTATCAATTAGATTTATTAGAGAAGGATAAGGTAAAACACTGGTTTACCTCATCAGCTAAAATACAGTTCTCATCAAAGACATCACCCTTTTTTTATAAGTATAAGAAATTTAATATGAGTTCTTCTGAACTTCATACTTGGAAATACCAAGCTGAGGAAGCTGAAGAAGAAGGAATTGATGCTATTGAAATGTTGGAGTATATCAAAACCGAAGTAAACTTATATAATGTATATACCAGAACGTTGTTAACGGAACACCTATTAAATGGGAAATCATTCTCAGAGATTAGTAGAGAATATAAAATAAATCGTAAATATGTTTCTGAAACAATAAGACCGGCAAAAGAGAAGATTTACATAAAACTAAAAGCAATATGGAAAAAGGATTAATATTTGAAGTGGTTGGAATTCTATCAACATTAGCATTGATAGGGTTTGGATTATTCAGAGGAATTTTGTATATTAAGAAATTAAAATGGCAAAATCCAATCAAGCGCTACATCAAAGGTGTAGTCATGGATTATTTAAAGGAGCTGAGTAATGATAATTGAAATACTTGGATTAGCAATACTATGTAATATGCTAACACATTGGTTTGAACCAATTCAAGGTATCAAATTTTGGATAACTGATAAGTTACCAACTTGGTTATCAATGCCATTGATATGTAGTAAGTGTGCCGGTCTATGGTTCGGTTTACTTTACTTTCAGGATTTATGGTTAGGAGTAATTACATCATTCATTGCATATCTGATTGATAGTTTAGTTGATTTAATTGAAGATAAAAGGAAATATTAAGATGGATAATAATAGAATAAAAGCATTGCATGCTGGAGGAAGAAGTATAGCATCGCTTGCACAACAATTTGGGGTATCAGAGAAAGAGATTAAAGCAATCTTATATGTTAGTACCATATACAAAGAGAAACCTCAGGAAATCAAAGAAGATAAACCTAAGCGTAAAAGAAAGAAAAGCGTTAAGATTGAAGAACCTATAATAGAAGAGAATAATGGCAACGATACAGAAGCAATTACCGAAGAGTGAGGTTGATGAACTTGTAACTTCTTACTTAGATAGGAAAAAAACAACTACAAGAATTGATAGAAACCTAACATATACTTTGTATAATCAGTTTTTTAACCTTAAACAAAGAGATGTTAATGCATGTAGTTGTATGGATAGGGATACTGATGCAAAGGTTGCTAAGTATATCGAAAATCACTATACAGTAGAAGAACCTCTACCAATTGAATCGACTACTACAATTGATATGAGCGCTATGCTTGCTCCTAAACCAAAGAAGCCAGGTCGACCTAAGGGAAGTAAAAATAAACCAAAAGAATGAGAACATTAACAGAAAATATGATTCGTACCAATGATGGTGGCGACCTTTGGGATTACCTGTTTAACAATGTACCTCTGCCTAAAAAATTGGAAGAGAATGTAGATGCTAGTGATGAATCAATGGTATGGCTACAATCACAACTATTGGGTGGTGAACGATGGGTACACTTTAAAGAGAATGAGGATTTCGTATTTACAGAACTTGGTAGAGTATTCAATGTAAAGTTTAAACGTAAAACAAAGGTTCTGAGATATGTTAGTGTAATGAGAGTAAATATATCAACTCAACAATTCAATCTGAATAAGAAGATTAAAGAAGAGTGGGGTATTGATATTGATATGTTTGATTTGTGTGATGAGGCAGAGGAGATGGTTACACAAATGAATGTAAAAAGAAAAAAGGATAAATGATATGGGACGTAAAGTTGGAGATACAAACGCTAAAGGACAAGCTCATATTGATGAGTGTATTGTCTTTATTACAAGAGATTCCATTTCACATAATGATTGGTGTAGATATGCTGTAGATAACTATGGTATGACTAAACGTAGAGCAGAAATGATTTGGAGTAAAGCATGGGAAGTTCTCAGAGAAAGATATCAGAAGGATGCGCAAGAGAACCTAACACAAGCACTACTACGTTTGGATGATTTATATCGTAAAGCAACTGAAGAAGGTGGAGATTGGAATACAAGAGCAAACATCCTAAGAGAGAAGAACAAACTATTGGGATTACATACTGAGAAGATAGAAACCAAATCAGAAATCAATCTTAAATTTGATTTTGATGAATAATTTTGGTGGTTTTTCTTCGAATAACACTATTTATATTTGGAAATAAGAAATAAAAATTGTATATTAGTATCATTAAACATTGAAAAGTAGGCAGTTCAGCTAAAGCCTTTAAGTGGACAAAAACAATAATAGCAAGTAACACAATCGCAGGAGAACGCAAGAGGTCTTTCAGATGTTAAGATTAGGTGGGGTTTGTATCGGAGGATTGAAATAATATCCAACATATCCGTAGATAGCTCCATATTCTCCGAAAAGATGATGGTTATAAATTCGAGGTGGAGATTCATAGGTTTTGTACGACGCCCTCACTATGAATTCTAAGAAGCTGAGATATAACACCAAAATCGTTAATAAGTTGAAAAATTACTGATTCATGAGGGTGTTCGTGTCCCTTGACAAAATAACCTGAGTGGTATTTGACTAATTAGTAATTAAGTATAAACTGTATTAGACTATTAATATTATAGACTAAGTCAAGCATTCAAAACTATCAGTATGTCCAATCAACTCGATTGGTAATATAAAGACAAAAGGAGAATAACTATGCAGATAACTGGATTCAAACCTCATCAGAAGCAAAAGCAAATAATTAATTCTATACTTGCAGACGAAACTATGTTTCATTCAGTAGTTGTAGGTAGACAGTTTGGCAAGACCTTAATGTCAATCAATCTATTAATGTACTTTGGCTTAAATAATAACAATGCTAAGATATTATGGATTTCACCTGTCTATTCTCAGGCAGCTAAAGTATTTCAACAAATCTATAATTCATTACACCCAGCAGGTCTAATCAAGTCAGCAAATAAAGCAGACTTTGTAATGCAATTAATCAATGGTACAACCATTTGGTTTAAATCATCAGAAAGGCCTGAGACCATTAGAGGTTTATCCATTCAGTATGCATTCATTGATGAATCACAAGATGTAAAAGATATTGCTTGGAAACAATCTATACTACCTACTCTAACTGCAGCTGGTAAGAAATGTGTTATAACTGGAACACCTAAAAGAAAGAATTGGTTCTATGATATCTTTATGATGGGTAAATCAGATTCGCATGATAACTACAGGTCTTATCATGGCTCCTCAATCGATTCTCCTTACGTTTCAGAGCAGTTTATTGATGAACAGAAGAGAACCTTACCCCCAAAGATATTTAAGCAAGAATTCTTAGCAGAATGGCAGGATAATGAAGGTTCAGTATTCCAAGGGATTGATAAGGTTTGTATTTGGGAGAATTGGCCTGATAGAAACAGAGATATGCGGGTGTATGGTGGATTAGATATTGGTAACAAAGGTGATTACACTGTACTTACAATAATGGATGAGTTGGGAAGAGTACTTTACATATGGAGAGATAACAAAATAGAATACTCTCAGATAGTAGATAAAGTAGTAGAGATATGTAAACACTATAAAGTATCAGATTTGCTCTTAGAGGTAAACGGAGTGGGAGACCCGATATACGAAATGGTAAAGAAAAAATTCAGTAGAACTTCTCCTTTAACGCAAACGCAACAAACCAAAGAGAACATCATCAGAAGATTAATGGGTGATATACAAGATGGAGCAATAGAATTACCTTCATACAATCTATTCCCTTATCTAAGCGAAGAACTCGAAATATTTGAATACGAAGTACTTCCATCAGGCAAAATACGTTATACACATCCGCAAGGATTCCATGATGATACTGTCATCTCTCTTGCAATGGTGAATTGGAACAGAGTAAATAGTAAAAGAGGAAGTGGAATTAAGATAGGAAGCTTAAGATAAGATGTGGTATTACAGAGATAAAGAAGTAGTGGAAACACCAGAAGGAATAGGATTCGTATATAAGATAACGCATATACCAACAGGTAAATACTATATAGGCAAGAAATCACTTTACTCAAATAGAACCTTACCTCCACTAAAAGGAACGAAAAGAAAGAGAAGAGTAACCAAAGAATCTGATTGGAGAAAGTACTACTCATCAAACGATTGGATAAAGAGTGAAGTAAAGGAAGGTAAGCGAGATGAATTCAAAAGAGAAATCATAAGAGTATGTTATTCAAAAAAGGGATTGGGATACTACGAAACCTACTATCAGTTCTATTACAATGTATTAGAAGATGAGAATTCACTAAACGGAAACATCTTAGGTAAGTACTTCAGAAAGGATGTAAAGGATACCAAATGTGGATGTGATACTTGTCAATGTAATAAAGCAAATACAACCCCTTAAAAGCAAAACTGAGAGGTGCTGAGAAGCATATCAAGCCCTCTCCCTACTTCGGTGAGGTGGGGGCAATTTAGAATCATTCTAAATAAGGAAAATAGTTTGAAATAAATGGTGGTTTTTGTTTGAACTTGCATACTTATAGTAAACAAACAAACTTAAAGGAGCAACAATGCAGAGATACAAAGACACAAACTTCCACGTAGATAAGAATGGAATATGTTATAACCCAAAGGGAAAACGAATTGGGAATATAGCAAAGAATGGTTACTACAGAGTTGGTAGGCATTTAGGTACAGTAGATGGGGTACAGAAGAAGAAGTACTATATGGTACACAGAATGGTCGCTGAACTATTCATACCAAACCCTG
>Ga0208767_1003001_pt1 | contig 12445 bp, 14 predicted proteins | sample VirMetDEL_Mar_21_FD_184514 | JGI IMG/M metagenome (GOLD analysis project Ga0208767, IMG submission 184514) | Aqueous microbial communities from the Delaware River and Bay under freshwater to marine salinity gradient to study organic matter... | ecosystem: Environmental > Aquatic > Marine >... | reverse complement strand
GATAATGATGTCTTGAGAGTAAACGGTACGCTGCAAGTCAATGACCCATCCTCTACAGGGTACGCCCTTCCAGCGGCTACTGGAACTACAGGTCAAGCTCTTGTTGTTAACGCTAGTGGAGACGTAGAGTTTGGTGATGTAGGGATTGATGGAATTTCATCTACTTATATTGATACAGACATCCCTCAAAACTGGAAGGCAGATCCTTCTCAAATTATTGGTGTAGGGTCTTTTGGCACAAGCGGTGTTGAGATTTCGTTTGGTGAAGGACACCCAAGAGATTTGTTTTTTAAGCCAGATGGGACCAGGCTGTTTATGGTTGGTAATGGCCGCGACGACATTCAGTCTGTAGATTTACCTACAGCCTGGGATTTAAGCTCTATTGCATCTACGGCAACAGTGACCAGTGTAGACCTTGCTGGATCTGCAGCTATTGGAGGCGCAGGGTTTGAAGGGGAGTTGTACGGTATGCACGTTGCTAATGATCCTAACGACACAGCTACCTATGGAAAGAAGTTCTTTATATCTGGTGATTCTAGAGACGAGGTTCAGGAATATACCTGCACCACGGCTTGGGATCTGTCTACTATGTCCGCTGACGCAACCGCTTATCTAAGCTTGCCGTCTACCCCTCACGGTAATAGCGTGTATTCGGTTACGTTTAATCCTGACGGCACTATTATGTATGTCGGAAGAGCTGGCAACCCTAACACGTTCTCACATTTTGATTTATCTACAGCCTGGGATTTATCTACAGCTGTTTATAACTCGTCTAAGTCAACTAATATTAGTGTTAGCGAGGCTAATTATGGAACTAATGAAGGATATGTAATAAACCTTGCCTTTAACGAAGACGGAACAAGAGCTTATTTTACAGGAAGAACGGCACACGACCTTCACACCACGACGCTTTCTACGGCTTGGGATCTGTCTACATATACAGATGACGGTATTCCTTTGCATCTTGATACGGGATACGTAGAGCAGGCTTTTGGCTATCAATACCCTAATTGGGATCAAGAAAACTTTTCCTGGCCTAGTGGTCTTTTCTCTACCCCAGACTATCTATTTATATTATTCAACACTAATGACCAGATAATTCGTTTAGACAAGAAGTATTACGAGTTAGACCTAGAGTCGAGAGTATTTAATAAGGCTGTTTTTCAGAGTGGGCTTAGGTCTTACGGTGAGGTAGAGGTTATAGGGACGCTTGAAGCTTCTGGCTTCAGGACGGGTGGCAATGCGTACTTTAGTGGGGCCATGAACTGGAGTGGCTTCAATTCTGGCCCAGGCGTTACAAAAGATAGTACGTTCTTTTTGGGGACGGGCATGGGGAATTTGGCTTTTGTTAACTCTAATCAACCTTCAGGTTACGCTAACGCTACTAGCAAAGACGTAAACAACACTACTGCTGGAACATGGATTTTCCCTTCTGACCTGACTGGCGCTAATAACCTCGTTCTTCCAGCCAGTTCTGGAACCGTATTGTTAGACACAACCCCAAAGCTTTATTTCAATCGGTTTGATACTGATGCTGCCGCTAAGATTACTAGCGCTACAGAGGATATTGAATACTACTACACAGCTAGAGCTGACGGGCAAGGAGGGTTTCAAAGACAAATTGCTGCGTTACCAGCTTCAGGCCAGACCTTAACCAGAACGAGCTACTATTCTGACAAGGCTTTCGCGGACCCAGACACAGCAGCTGATTGGACGCAAGGGACGGTCTATACATCCACTAGTCTCGCGTCTTCTATATCTCAGTCTACTGACGCGCTTTTAAACGCTCAAGCTACAGGGACTCCGCCACTTTCAACTAAGATTGTCGTCTCTAACTTCCTTGGTCCTTCAGGTTTTGTTAGCGGAGATGCAGACGGGTTTGGAGGTACATCCGTGGCCTACAGCCTTCGATTGGTTAATCATTCCTATGGTGGAGCGGCCATAAGGGTTGTAAACGATAGCGACGTAGAGGCTGATATAGGCTTTAACTCTAGTTATGAGCTCGATACTACAGCTCTTTTGAATCACTGCGGAAGCGGCGACGGGTATCTTGTCAAGTGGTATGATCAGGCAAAAGGTGGCTCTACTGGAGACGGTAATGATGCCACCTGGGAAAGCAGTGCGAGCTACTCAAGCAGAAAGCCGAAGATTGTGTCTGCTGGGTCTGTCATTACAGACAACGGTAAACCCTGCCTGGAGACCATTGATGCGGGAATGGTTATGGACGAACTGTTCAGCGCTTCTAATGAGTATGACTTGTTCTTCGTTGCCCAGAAAACTCTAAATGATAATAATCACGGTATGATTTGGGGTAGCCAAACTGGGAATGATTGTAGGGTGTGGCTTTACGACTACAGATTATACCTGGAGGTAAACAATGGGGAGAACAACAATGACGGATACGGTGACGGTGGGGCCAACACGCGTTGGTATCAAATGGGTCAGTTTATCCTTAACGTGAGAAGAGACTCCTCTGACGTGAACACCGCACAAAGGAACGACGTGGTTGGTGATCATAACTACACAAGGAATGGAGCCATGAAGACTGATAGAATCCTCAACGCCTGGAATAATCAATTGTACTCCTTTGCTGGAAACGTACAGGAGATCATTATGCTTGACGGTGACAAGTCCTCTGAGCGGGCTGCTATTCAGTCTAACATCAACACTTACTACAGCATCTACTAAAAAAGCTTATATTTGCGCTAAACTTTTCAATTATGGCATTTTCATTTCAATCAAAGTCCTGGTCTATCGCAGGCGAAAAAGAGTTCGAGAATCACTTCACGATTCTAAACCCAACTCTATCTGTTATGCAGGTGAGCGTTCATGAAGAGAACGTATACATCAGCATGAAAGCAGTAGAGAACGGTGGCGTGTTTGTACACAACCTAAACGTTCAGTACAACAACGCTGCTGGAGAGACAGATCTAGATGTTATTGTGGATGCAGCTATTGCTCATGCATTCCCAGAAGCTACGCTCAACTCATAATTTGATTCAAACTCAGATAAAGAAGGCCCGTGAGGGCCTTTTTTTATTTGCTTATCTTTGTTTCATGGCCCGAACAGAAGATGATAGTGTGTTGCTTCATGTGTCTACAATAGCAACGACACAGACTTTTGTGATCAGGGACGTCACCCAAATTAACACAGTAGTAGTATTTATAGGAGATGAGCCAGACTGAAGAAGATATAATTGTATTAAACGTATCTACAGACACGTCTGGTAAGACCGTTGTGGTTAAAGAGCAGTCAGCTCAAAACGTAATCATCGTTTCCCCTGAGGCTGCTTCAATACCTGCTGGACCGCAAGGCCCTCAAGGCCCTCAAGGACCTCCAGGCGATGACGGAAAGAGTGCTTACGAGGTTTATAGGGATAGCGTTCCTGGTAATAATCTAGTGCTGACCGAAGAACAGTGGCTGGATTCACTGCAAGGACCGCAAGGTGAGCCTGGTGAAGCTGGGACACCTGGCGCTCAGGGACCGCAAGGTGAGCCTGGAGAAGACGGTGCGGATGGTGCTGACGGGACTTCTGTAAACATAGTCGGTAATTACACTGATAGCAATGGAAATGCTCCTTCATTTAATGGGGTGAACTCTGGTGATGGATATCTAAATAACTTCGACGGTCACCTGTGGGTTTGGAGTGGTTCTTCATGGACTGACGTTGGTGAGATTAGGGGCCCGCAGGGTGACGAAGGAGCTCTCGGCTTAAGTGCTTATCAGGTTTGGCTCGGTGAAAACAATAACGGAACAGAGCAAGACTTTCTTGACTCTCTTGTTGGCGCTCAAGGACCGCAAGGCCTTCAAGGTGTTCCTGGCAATGACGGGGAGTCGGAAACTCTTTCTTCGGCGATCAATGTCTTTCTTCCGAATGGGGGGAATTTTGGTAAGTTTTCAAACGTTAGCGGCAGCAATCAGATATCGGTTGGTAATGGGACAAAGACAGCAATTGACATCATCAGAGAGGCCATGGTTGAACTGGGGGATATTGACCAGGTAAGCCTTACAACAACTACTACTGTTGGTTTTTCTACCACCCCTATAGTCAACCAGTCCATAACGCTAAACGCTAGCGTTGGTAACACCAATAACTCAGCGCCCACCCCGTCAACTGTTACTTTTGATTTTTACAAGAAGGTTGGTTCTACCAGCTCATACCCAGCTACTCCGTTTTACACGAGTTCTGGCAACGCAGGGGCTACAGCCACATCTTCCGCCACAAGCACTATAGATTTTGCTTTTGCTTCCGAGACACCAACGAACGAGTGGATTTACTTTAAGGTGGTAGCTACAGACAGCCAGAACTCTAGCAGCTCTAACGCTGAAGTATCGTTTACCCCTCAGTATACGGCTCCTAGGATAAAGTTTTCAGTAAACAGTACTTCGAATAGTATCTCTTTAAAGCGACCAACCAATGCTTCTGGATCAGGGGAAAACGATAACTCTAGGACTCGTTTTAACGGAGAGACCGAAGTGACATTTAGTGTACAGGTACCTACCACTGGCGTTGCCTTAGATAGGGCCAGGGTTTCCTACAGTAGTGGCGGGTCTTACTCACTGGTCGCCAACGGCAATGTGGATCTGTCACCTCCCAATTATCCTTTAACCAGTTACTCTAACGGTTACTACACTGCTTCTATTTCTGTCCCTCATGACGCTGGGTTTGTCGAGATAGGCAACACTAATAATTATATGGTGAGGGTTTGGGACGATCAAAGACCATATGTCAGCGACACCTCGCCTTACTGCGATCAAGAGATAAAAGGCTATCAGGTAGAAAAAATACCCGTAAAGATGATACTTTCTACCACCGCCCTTGATGAAACCGACTCAACGGCTAGTTGGCAAAATCTTTTCGACGGCACGACTACTGGTAACCCAGTGCGGATAAACGAGGAGCTTACAGTGACTGGCGACTTCGCAAACGCAAATACTGACGAGCTCTTTGCTTCGTTTACGGTTCCTAGTAATCAAACCATAGGAGAGTACATATACTTTTTTGTGCCGTCGTACTACTTCTCTACTGCGTCTGGGGTTGGAACGCAGACAATAACTGGTACTTCCAATCCCAACATAGACCTGTACCATAACTATAATGGTAATCCCCAACCTCCGTTTGGCGGGACTAGTCAGGTTATACAGGTTCCAGGGCAGCCAGTAACAGACTACACCCTATATAAAACCAACATATATTTAGAGACCCAGTTTGGTAATTCATCAAACACTACGCCCTACATGGCTTTTAGAATATTAGACTCATTGGGGTCTACAGCCCTTAGAGACACCAAAATATTAATTAGAAACAACGAGTAATGCCTGAATTTGATGGACAGCTTCAGAGGTCAGCCTCTAATGCCACACTTGTTAGTCTAGATTTCAGCGATGGGAGTCAGATAAAGGGTATAGGCATTTTTGAATCTATCAGCGGATCGACCCCACCAACAAGGGATGGTTTGCCCACCGCTAACAGATCTGACGGGTATATAGCCATTGTCAAGGACGTGGATAAAGTTTACGTGTTTCATGGCGACCCAGCTGCCGATTGGACCACTTCGGCAAACTGGACCGAGCTAGGAGGGACTGGACTAGCCAACGAATTAAACGACCTCACAGCTGCCGTCACCTGGACGAATGTACCAGACACAAACATAACTGAGACTAGTGTCACTCAGCATGAGGCGGCGCTTTCCATCAGCCAGGGTCAGGTGTTAAACTTGACGGGGGTTGGAGGTACACTTGATAATCTTCAGAGTCAAATAACGGGTAACGGCAGCGACATCACTGCTAACGCGACGGCAATTAGCACAAACACCACATCGGTTAGCAACAATGCTGGATCCATCAGTGGCAACACAACCGCGATTAGCAACAATGCCAACGACATTGCCACAAACACGGCGGACATTGCCACAAACACGGCGGACATTGCCACAAACACGGCGTCTATTTCGGGGAACACCACCTCAATCGGGACGTTGAACACAACGGTGAGTGGCAACACAGCCGACATTTCGACCAACACCACGTCCATCGGAACACTGAACACCACAGTGAGTGGCCATACAACTGACATCGGAACACTGAACACCACAGTGAGTGGCCATACAACTGACATCGGAAACAATGCCTCGTCCATCAGTGGCCATACAACCGACATCGGCACACTCAACACGACGGTCAGTGGCCATACAACCGACATTGGAAACAATGCCTCGTCCATCAGTTCCAACACGTCGGCCATCAGTTCCAACACGTCGGCCATTGCGTCGAATGTGACGTCCATCAGCGGAAACACTACGAACATTGGCACGAATGCGGCATCCATTAGTTCCAACACTACGAACATTGCAACGAACACCACGAACATTACCACCAATACGAGTTCAATTGCTTCAAATGCGTCAGGCATAGCAACTAATGCGTCTGGCATAGCAACCAACATCGCCTCTATTGCAAGCATTGATGAGTTTCCAGATGATCTTCAATCCTTCAATGAGGTGACTGGTGCAACCCTTGGGGCCGCGAGCGATGGAGAGTATTACTTTCTGGTTGACAAGCAGGTTATTGGAGATGTAGAATACAAGAAGCTTGACTCTAATGAATTGCTTCAGATATTTACTCAGCAAGTTGCTGATTACCTTATAGACAACGGCTTTCTTTCTTCTGACGAAATATCATCTGAGGGGATTCTTGCCGATATTAATGGAGATGGCATAGTTGGAACGAATGACCTTTTACTTTTACTTGCTTATTATGGAAATTCGATACAGGAGATGAGGTCTGATTTTACTTATAGCAGCGCACCATCTGTAGCTCTTCAGACACCTACTTATACTCAAAACGACTGGGTAACCATACCTCTAGCGGGAACAACTACTAGGGTTATTCCTGCGGGCGCCGCTACCTCGACTGCTTGGAATATAGATAAAGATCTTCCTGGTGATTATATCGAGCTTGAAGACTACATAGAGTTTAATGCCCAATCAGTGACTACCGTTTTTACCTCTTTATATGGAGGATGGAGGCAAGTTAGCGGATCTAAATCTTTTGAGTTCAAGGACTGTGAAATCAGCATGGTGTTTAGCGCGGTGGACGTGGTTAATCTTCGCATCAAGATTGAGTTCTATGAAGGAACAACCCTGCAAAGCACGGAGCACTTTTTTATTCCTGATTTCCACGCTCAACTTGTAGGCTCTGGTAGCATTACTAAATCATTAAATCAAGATATATCTACATTTGTAACAAACAAATGGCCGTCTCAAAACTCAGATATAGATATAATTAGAGTAAAGCTTCAGGTTCAATCAGAGCAAGGAAACTTATCATCTATCGAGGTTGATGATGGAGGTAAATTCATCATTAGTGTAGGGCAGGAATAAATAACAAGTCATGTCTCATATAGTAATACAGGAGTCTGAAAACGGAATATCAGTAAAAGTTGGTTCGCTTTCTAATAACTTTTTTAGGAAAGGTGTATTAGAAGCTACCAACCCTACGGGGACTCAGCTCATAAACATTCAAGACACCGTAAACAACAGCTTTCTTTGTCGAAACTTTCCCTACAGTGAAATCAAAACGTCTTTAGGTTCCAACTGGGGCGGTACAGCATCGGCTGCAACAACAGCATTAAACAACGTTATAAATGCCACTCCCGAATCCTTTATAAAAAGCACTGACAAGTTAACAGCCCTGTCTGGAACGACAGTAGCTGATTTTAACGGGTCAACTGGCGGTAAAGAAGGATTCACGGCCATCGTCGGAGCGAACGACGGGGAGATATCTACTAGCGGAAAGCTGTTATTTGCCAACCATGCTAATTTAAAGCTAGGTGCTGACTTGGACGTTTCTATTAAGAAGCTATATACCACGTCTGTAAATGGTGACATAACACTTGAGCCTAACGGAACGGGGGACGTAAATTTAGGCAACTACACCCTGGATGGTGATCAGTCTGTGGGATCGGGTCAAGATAATTATGTACTTACATACGACCACTCCTCTACCAAGATAGGCTTAGAGCCCGCTCCAGTTGGTAGCGTTACGGGAGGAACGGGGTTAACCGCAAGTCCAACAACAGGAAGTGTCGTTGTAAACTTAGATAATACTTCGGTGACAGCGGGTAGTTATACAGCAGCAGATATTACTGTTGATGCACAAGGAAGAATAATATCGGCATCAAATGGAAGCGGCGGCGGTGCTTCCGACACAACGGCAATTGAATTAAAAATGTTATTTTTGGAACAATAATGGCACTAACATACAAAACAGACGTAATAACGCTGAACGCTGCTAACACAGATTTTACAATCTTGACCGCATCAGCAAGCAGCACGCTGGTAAAAAATATTAGTTGGATTCACGATGATCACAACACGAATGTTATACTGTCCATAACCAAATCAGGGGGTAGTAAAATCTCTATTGGTGAATACGCGGCAACAGCTAGTACATCTACCAAAATCTGGACTGATGTTCTGCCGTTGGGGGCAAACGATGTGCTTCACCTACAAAGCGACCATATTAGTGGCACGGACGTAGGATATTGTGTAATTAGCTACGTCGAAGACACGGCCAACGTAGCTGGTCAAAGTATTGGTGTTCATACGGATGTTAGCATCAGCGGCATCACAGATGGACAGGTCTTAGAATGGAACAACAGCACGACTCAATTTGAACCAGCAACAGTCAGTGGTGGAGCAGCAGACACTGACGGGCTAACAGAAGGATCCACGAACCTGTACTTTACTGATGCTAGGGTTGCAGCAAACTCTGCTGTAACAGCCAACACAGCAAAGGTGGGCATCACAGCTCAACAAGCCTCAGACATAACTACAAACAACGCGAAGGTTGGAATTACTTCAACGCAGGCGTCAGACATAATAGCGAATAACGCCAAAATTAGTTACACGGATGCCTCAGCAGTGGCTGCAAATACAGCAAAAGTTGGAATCACAGCGCAGCAAGCATCTGACATAACGACCAACAATGCAAAGGTCGGGATTACGACAGCTCAAGCTAATGCAATTATTGCTAATACCGCAAAGACTAACACTAATCTAGCTAATGCAAACCTGACAGCAGATGATAGCCGCACCTATGATGTAGATGGCAACACCTTATTATTTGATTTAAATAGTGGTGATTTTAAGGTTGAAGACAGTTTAAATGCTGATGTGTACATTCAAGCAGGTTTTAACGAATTGGAACTAGGTGACAGCGGTATGCCTGTAAATGCTCGTGGTCTTTTCCGAGCAGAAGCAGGAATTGAACAAGACGAAGCTGGACTAACGGTTGCAGGTGCTTATGGTGATGGATCGGACATTACGTTTCTAGGCAGTTCTACATCGACAACAATTGCAGGTAGAGTTTATTACTACTCAGGTGCTACTTGGGTGCTTTACACGTCTACTACAGAAGCACCACAGAAAGCTTTACTAGGCATGGCTGTAGGTACAACTATGGCTAAAGGTTTCATCTTAAAGGGGTTTGTAAATCCAAATGGGGCAACAGGGTTTACTGCTGGCGCACCTTTGTTTGGAGCGACCGATGCTTCTATGATAAGTACAGCACCAACTTCAGGTTACCAACGAATAATGGGACACGCAATTAGTACTGCGGTTGCGTATTTCAATCCTTCTGCTGAATACATAGACTTGACGTAATGGCTATAAACGAAATATCAGGCAAAGCTTATACAGCTATTGACGAATTTAGTGGGGTTGCTATTTCAGCTATTGATAATGTATCAGGTGTGTCTAAGCCCGCTTCTGGTTTTAGCAACACCAAATCTCTGGACACGGATGGAGTCAACGACTACTTTGAAGCGGCTCTTTCTTCTGACATCGTAAACACCGATACTGGATCTATTTCTTTTTGGGTAAAGCTAACTACAGGGGAAACTGGAACGGGTAGATATATTCAGCTATATGAGAATGGCAGCACCGACACCAGAATTGAAGTGATGCTTTTCTATGTATCTGGCTCCCCTCAAGCTAAGTGTCTAATGGCGAACTATAGAAGCCAGGCGGTAAGCAGGGTCACCTCTGCAAAAACAGAATCTAGCTTTCACGGAAGACCCCTGTCTAGAAGCGCTGGAAATTATGGTGATTTTGGAGCAGGAGGTTCGGACTACATGTATCAATATGGGTTAGATCTTGATAGTTGGCATCATATGGTTTTTACGTGGGACACAGGTGGTAGCTTTACGTATGGAGGGACCACATACAACGGAGTTCTGAAATTGTATTTTGATGGTGTATTGGTTGATGAAGGTCAGTCAACAGTTCCTAGTCATAACCAGGTAGGTGCGGCATCATCCATTACTGCCATTCCTTCTAGCGTGACTATAGATAGGGTAAGAGTGGGCGCAAGCCAAGCAGGAGACTCACCGCTTGACGGCCTGCATGATGAGGTCGCAATATTTAATAGTGTTCTTTCCTCAACTGACGTGAGCAACATATACAATTCTGGCACTCCTGCTGATTTATCATCTTACTCCAATTTAATTGGTTGGTGGAAATTTGATGACAACGGAAACGACTCATCGTCTAATTCAAACAACGGGTCATTATACAATGGAGCCTCATATAGCTCTACAATACCTACGTGATGCTTCCAACTAACAACACCTATTGCATAATAGATTCTAATGATCTTGAATCTATGGACTTCTCTCAACTAGAAGATACTTCCGCAGACACGGTTCGATACAATTTAGAAAGAACTAAATTTATCATAGAGTACTCAGGGCCAAAGCCTGATTTTGTTTTAGTTTCAACCGAGTACACTCACGCCGAGATTAAGGCTTTGATTTTAGATTTTGAACAGGGCTGGGAGGAGGACACCATATAAAAGCCTTATTCTATTTTTATTATCTTTGTTTTATGCGATGCTGCAAAAAGTACAAGAAGGGGGGCAATGTAAGCCTCAAGATGGGTAAGCACAAGTCTCGTTCTGGCGGGCTAACGGCTGAAGGTGTAAGAAAGTACAACAGAGAAACAGGGAGTAACCTTAAAACTGCTGTGACGACACCACCGTCTAAGCTTAAGAAGGGAAGTAAAGCAGCAGGCAGAAGAAAGTCTTTTTGCGCCAGGATGTCTGGAGTAAAGGGGCCTATGAAGAAGCCTAATGGTAAACCAACCAGAAAGGCTCTTGCGTTGCGGAAGTGGAATTGTTGATTAAGATATAGAGATGCCAGATAATATTTCTCATTTTGAATTCCTGCTTGTTGCGGGATCTTTAGTAGGTGGCTGGGTGAAGTTTCACTCTGACTATAGTAAGCTTTCGGCAAGGGTTGCCGCACTAGAGGCAGATAACGGAGAATTCAGAGAGGACGTGAAACAGCTTTTAAAAGACATTCAGGAGATCAAGCTTTTGCTTGCTAAGAACCAAGTTCAATGAATGCGGTCAAGTACAATAAAGGCGGTAAACTAAAGGTAAGCTCGGCTACCAAGGCTGTTTCTGCCCCTGATGGTTTTCACTGGATGGAGGAGGGGGGTAGATACTTCCTTATGAAAGGAGACTACAAACCTCACCCTGGTGCCGTAAAGGAGGCCAAGTTTAAGATCGTAAACCACTCATGAAGGCGAAGAAAAAATGCAACTGCGGTTGTAAGAAATATAACAAAGGGGGTAGTGTAAAAGACGCCTGCTATAGCAAGGTAAAGTCTAGATACAGCGTGTGGCCTTCTGCTTATGCTTCTGGTGCTTTGGCTAAGTGTAGAAAAGTAGGTGTTAAAAACTGGGGTAATGGCGGTAAGAAAAACTAAAGCGGGTCTTAACCTAAAGCGCTGGTTTAAAGAGGATTGGAGGACTTTATCTGGAGATAAGGATTACTCAAAAGGTGATCGTTCATTCAGACCAACCAAGAGAATCTCTAAGGATACACCAGCAACAGCTTCTGAGTTAACTCCATCAGATAAAGCTAGAGGAAGAAAAGAGAAGAGAGAGAAGGGTAGAGTAAGTCGCTGGAAGAAGAGCTCTAAATAGCGCAAAACAAATAAGTTATATATTTGCACTTAAAGTAAACAAACATGTCAAATCTTATTAGACAAGGCGACGCAAACCTAGCTGCATTTGGTCAGTTCGGAGGAGACCTTCTCACAGCTAATGGCACTTCCGCTGAAGGGAGGGTGGTTATCGCAATCCTTTCTTTATCCGATTCCGCGGCGCTTACGTCTGAAACAGCTGATCCTGTTACAACGATATCTGACGGCTTGAACCTCGGAACACAGGCTATCCCAGCAGGGGTTACTGTGTATGGTAGGTGGACAAAACTAAAGCTAAACTCTGGAGTTGCTATTGTTTACTACGGAGAATAAAACAAACTTAATTTAATGGAAAACGAAAACACACAACCCGTAGAAGGGATGGAGCAAGAGGCTCCCGTTTCTACACCAGAAGAGTCTACATCATCATTTAGCTTCGTAAGCGATGAAGAGGT
>Ga0208767_1002997_pt1 | contig 12451 bp, 8 predicted proteins | sample VirMetDEL_Mar_21_FD_184514 | JGI IMG/M metagenome (GOLD analysis project Ga0208767, IMG submission 184514) | Aqueous microbial communities from the Delaware River and Bay under freshwater to marine salinity gradient to study organic matter... | ecosystem: Environmental > Aquatic > Marine >... | reverse complement strand
GGCACCACCGGCGCCTCCAGAACCAACAGTAAAGGTTAAAGTATCACCCGATACAAGTGATGATGATTGATATCTTTTCTTCAGGTATGCACCACCAGCACCACCATTCTGTGCATAGTAAGTTGGGCGAGCACCGCCGCTGTCCATAAGGCCCGCTCCGCCACCACCGGCACCCCACATCTCGATCTCAATGAACAGAGTTCCTGCTGGAATTGTAGCGTTCTGAGATCCAGTTGATGTGATGGTTTCGGTTGACAACAGTTGATACTGTCTCGTCGAAGCCGCTCTAGATACACCGATCATGAGAAGTTCAACCCACCCACGAATCCGTAAAGATTACCATTATATGTAACAAATGAAATTATATCAGTACCATTACCAGTCAGAGTAGGTCCGGTTCCTCCTGGCCACTTAATTGAGCCATGCCAAACAGTACTAGATCCCGTTCCACCATCAGTTAACAACAAAGTCATAGAACCGGCTTTACTACCACTTGGTGTCGGTACATTGCTTAATGAGAATGTATTAGTTCCGGTTCCAACCACGGTAGCTGTCTGAACATTACCATTATCAAAACTAAATGCAATACTTCCACTCACATTTCCATTGTTATAAACATCTTCGTGGTATCTTGCCGACTGCACCGTACCTGCACTAATTCCATTTGAAGCAGAAAGACCGGCAACATTTAATGTCAGAGAAGTCGTATCAACGGCACCAGTGAGACTATTGAAAGACTCTACATAATCACCGACCGGTCCAGTAGGACCAGTGACACCATCAGATCCAGCGGCACCAGTAGGACCAGTAACGCCAGCGGCACCATCAGATCCAGTAGGACCAGTGACACCATCAGATCCAGCGGCACCAGTAGGACCAGTAACGCCAGCGGCACCATCAGATCCAGTAGATCCAGTAGGACCAGTGACACCATCAGATCCAGCGGCACCAGTAGGACCAGTAACGCCAGCGGCACCAGTTTCTCCGGTAGCAGTCGATGCCGCAGTAGAGGATTGAGTGAAACTAAGCGAAACTATTTGACCGGCGGTAGGTCCATCATTTTCAAATCTATGACCCAATCCTTGAAAATTAAAGTTCGTACCATCATAAGTACCAGAGTTTATATCAAAAACTGCTTTTCCGGCAGTGTATCCACCGCGTGGAGCAGTAGCACCACTAAACCCTCTGGGAGATACGGTTAATGACCAAGATCGATCTCCAACGTACTCAGACCAGAACATGTTCTTGTTTCGTTGATCTCTATTGAATATATCAACTTTATTTATTTTCAGAGTAAACGCACCACCAGTCGCACCATCCGTACCAGTAGATGGTGAGGACAAACTGTTATACGAAATCATTCCAGCAGCAGGATCACCAGAACTAACTCCAATATACTCATAGTCGGCTCTAATATCAGTGACCAATGGATCTATAATAGAAATCGAACAAGTTGCACCAGATCCAATAAATGAAGTTATAGATTCTGATTGATTTGTGTTGAAAAAAGATTCAGAGTTTCTATTACCTATTGCCTGAGTCTCGCAGTTCTGAAACGCAGGAGATCCAACAAAGTCACCTATAGTAAATGTTGCAGTAGAGTTATCCGATAGATTCTGAAATACTAAGCTCACAGCTCCCTGTGTTTCGTATTTTCCATTAAAGTCTTCATACCAAGTTTCCACATTTCTACCAAAAGCATCGGTTTCGTGCATCGTCCACTCCCAACCATCAGTGGTCGAGAACTGTTTAATTCTACCTTTACCTGATCCACCACCTGCACATCCTAGAATAACTTCGTTACTAATTGTTATATACCAACTAGGACCAATACCTGATCCGGCCTTGAGTGAAATGACACCAGCGTCATTATCAGTGAAATCATCTGAATCAAAAGCGGCAACACCTTTCGTTGAACTATCGGCTTGTGCGTTTATTCCACCTATGTTTACATTATCTTGACCGTCACCACTAGTAAATTCCACTCCGTTCGAAACGCTTATACTTTTTACAACATTATTACTTGAAATCTTTGCAGCGGTTACAGCACTATTTGCGATCTTTGCGTTAGTTACGGAACTGGACGCAAGTTGATCACTTCCGACTGCGCCGTCTGAAATTTTAGCAGAGGTAACTGCGTCTACTGCTATTTTATCGGTGTCTACTGCTTGATTTGCCAAGTGTGATGTATCAATCCCGGAGTCCTTAACTCGCAAAGTGCCGGAATTGATCTCTATGGTAGAATCGTCTACGTTAACCGATAGATCGGCTGTACCACCCAAAGAAACTGTCGAACTTGTAGTAGAAAGTCCATCACCAGCATTAATTCTTACAGTAGATTTTGCAAGTTTAGTGTTACTAACTCCGCCATCTTTGAGTTGCAGTCCATTAGTTGCACTTATTTCAATCGTAGAGTCATCGACCTTTGCATTCGATTGAATGTAGGGAATACCAAAAAGAGTACCCTTCACAAACGAAACACTATTCGAATCACTCAAAACTAAAGTAGAGAAATCACCATTATAGTAATCACCCCCCTTTATTTCATCAGAAGCTGCACCTATTAATAACTTAGAAAAACCAGCATGACGTTGTATAGTTCCATCAGCAAAAGTAATACCACCACCAAGAGTGATACCACCAAGGAAAGTAGATCCACCATAAGCAGAAATACCAGCAACATTTAGAAAAGCGTCGGGGTCAACAGAAAATGTCTGACCAACACCTACAACAAAAGTGCTTAGATTTAATCCTGTTCCGCCGTAATATGTGTTTCCCCCGCCAGAGGCAGCACCGGCGGGGCCAGTTTGAACTCTTTCCCAAGTTGCACCATTAAAAACATAACTCGTGAAATCATCTATATTGAAAACTCGGGTTCCAATAGTACCATTAGCAAAAGTTGTAAGATCGCCGGTGTTAGCAGCAGACATTACGACTTCCCAAGTTATACCTCGAACTTCTCTGTCTTCTTCCTGAATACATTCGATAATGTCACCAGTCCCTACACCTGTTATAGTTCCGTAGTCGGAATGCAAGGTGTAGGGATTGGTGACAATGTATCGAGTAAACTCATCAAGGGATGGAGCCCCGGCAGGCTGAAATCCTTGAACTCCATTATTTACATCAAAATGATCTAAAAGAAAGAAGAAACCGGGAGTCTGAACATTTTCATCTCTATTTAATTGCTTTATTGTAGAAGCAAATTCAATTGGCATTATGCAACCTCACCATTATTTGAATCATTCAGTTTTATCTAGGTCAAATGTTACTGTATATCCAACACTGTTACCGATGTTGGTCTGATCTGATCTCCAGATCAGATATGGTTCAGAGAAGGACGCAGAGTTCGTGTAAGTTGATCCAGATACTCCACTAACCAGAGTAAAGGAACTGGTTGCATCGAGTCCACCCGGTTCTGAGAATCTATAGTAATCTAGATAGTGACCGATCTGGCCTCCACTCTTATTCATGTAGGAAACTGGAATAGCGTAGTAGACATACTGTTGACTTATTGTATTCCATGTTACTTCATCACCACTCTTGAGATTACTCTGTGTTTTCAGATTAATACCAGAAGTAGCAATATTAATTGCGGAAGGATCACCTGGCGCGTCAGGTCTGCGAATAGATCCGAGATTAGAACCATTAATATTAGCGTTCGCAGTAACTCCAAAGATTCTGTGGTTGGCATATGTTAGATTAAAGTTCACATCGTCTGATGCGCCGTTTGCAGCAGTACCACTTCCAGACAAATCTTTGTTACCTGTGTATGGATACGCACTGATGGAGGGCAGATCAAGCACAACCGGAACACTTCCTTCACTGAGATCAATATAAGCCTCTTTGCCTCCATTTGCTAACGTCATACCGCGATCAATTTCACTACCGGAATCTGTATGTGAAAAGTAAGAGAAACTAGCGCCTACGGCAGGAACTTGTGCAAAGAATTCAAGTTTCGCCCATCTAGTGTTGGAGTTGTCACTCAATGTAAATCCTTGGCCATCTTGTTGCATAAGAATGGTAGAAGAAGTGATCTCCGAAGGATCGACTGGATCCCATGAAAATGTACTTCCCAGTGCCATTCTCTTGATACCGAAACCAAGTTCGGCGTCACTAAAGATATCATAGGGTCTTAGATAATCGAATGTTGTACTTCCGTCATCTAGAAGAACTAGTATCTTCTTTCCTACACCGGTCGAGGTCGAGGAGAGATTAGGAGAAGTGTGTGTAATTCCCTGAGAATTTTCTCCACGAACGTCAAATTTGGTGGTAAATGTAGTTCCTGCACCACCGTCCGGTTGACCGATTACCTTCAACACACTACCGGGGGAGTTTGACTTGAACAACAAGTCTCGGGGATTTGATGTGGAGGTAAGTACCCCCTCGGCAGTTACACCGACAAGACCAACATTACCCGTAGCACCAACAGCACCATCATTACCCGTAACACCAGCAGCACCAGTATTACCTACAGCACCAGTATTACCCACAGCACCGGCGGCACCTATATTACCATCTCTTGTCAAGAATACTCTAGTACCTTGACCATTAGTAATCAATCCACCACCGAAAGTAGAACCAACAACACTTACAGTATATATTTGACTTCCGGAAGTAGATACAGAGTCGTATCGAGCAGCAGTTATTACTGAAGGATCATCATCCCGTGTCCACTGGATTGTACCAGAAGAACCGGCATTAGTGAACATCGATTCGACATTAGCAGCATTAGAGGCCGTACCACTAATCTGAATACTAGTAGCGTTGATATACTTCCATTCACCAGCACCCAATACACCGGTCGTATAATCAAAAGGCAAACCAGCTGGAGCACCAACATCACCCGTCACACCAGTTTGACCTTGAGGACCGTCCACACCCGTCATACCAGTTTGACCTTGAGGACCGTCCGCACCCGTCATACCCGTCATACCCGTCATGCCGGTCATACCAGTATTACCAGTATCACCCTTTTGACTAGCAGTACCCTGCGAACCTTGTGGTCCAGTTGGTCCCTGAGCACCTACGTTAAGTGCAACCCAACCCTCGGCATCCCCGAGATATGTCAGTTCAAGACCAACATCAATATTAAACCACTTGTCACCAGTAATTGCAGTAGAGGGGGCATTGTTACCATATTCATACCTATACGGAACTTCCTGAGTTAGTCCTGTTGGGAACTGGATATAATTTCCAGTTTCACGGAGAACAATGTCTCCCGTAACTTCAAGAGATCCGGTGATACCAAGTCTTGTTGTGGATATTCTTGTTATCTGGTTATCACCAGTTGCCTCACCCGCTGCATTTCTAAACAGATAAGAATTTTCTGCACCACCCACTCGACCAGAACCAAGTTGTTCCCAAGTATTCCCCTGATAACCATAGAAAGTCGAATCAAGTTCAGAGAATACAATGATACCCTTTTGACCATATGGGGTCTGTGACTGTTGTCCACGATTTGCATTACCCGTGTTTCCAGCGGAAACTAAAATTTCGTATGTAGCACCAACAGTACCGTCAAACTTAGGAGTGGTGTCTCTTCGACCAAACTCAACTACTCTGACGATATCACCAGTACCAACCGCACCAACTTGGCCAGGAACACCAAGGTCAGCAGTAATTGCTGGGTGGAGACTGTATGGGTTATCTACGATAAATCTTATGTTAGCGGTTAGACCAGTTACACCTACTGCGTTAATAGGAGTAGCCTGATCAAGCCCCAGTTCAGAGGACTTACCAGAAATTACATGATTAATATCTGCTGAATCAACAGCAAAGAAAAAGTCTTCTTTGGTGACATTTTTCGTTCTATTAAGTTGCTTGAGAATATCTGGTATTCTAAATGGCATCTGATTCCCCTGTTGTTGTTTCTATGACAGTACCGTAAATATGTATGTGACGTTTCCTAAACTACTAGAGGATGACCTAACAATTTGGTAGTTTTCAGTAAATCCAAGTTCATTCGTATGACTGACATTTGATTGAACTTGAAATGAATCTGTAACTGGTGTTGCTGGTAATCCCTCTCCTAAAAATTCTGCTACCGAAATGGTTGTTCCTCTTGCGGTTGGATATGCAAAATAAGCATATTCATTCGCATCTACATCAAAAGCCACTTGTACACCATTTCCTAAATCAGTTCCTCGTTTTAGTTCTGCGGTAAAACCGGAAGAATTTAACTCAGAACCACCAATATTCGCCCCAGCAGTTGACCCAAAGTAAGCGTTATTTGGGAACCTGAGAGTGTAAATAGCGGTATCACTATTTTGATCGGAACCCGTAGCTCTGACCGTTATATTTATAGAATTATCACTTTGTGCCGGATAAGAAATGGACAAGTTATTTGTTGATAATGTCGTATATGGATCTGATAAGACATATTCTGTAGTACCTACAAAACTACTAGAAGATATTTTAGCAGAGACAGGTTGAGGCGAAGGAGATCCTGCATATGCGACTGTGAAGTTTGACCCTATATCACTTAGAGTAGTACCGGCTGCATCAGTACCAATAAGAACATTCTTACTACTAGAAGAACCAATTTTCAGTGATGACACATCAAAGACAAAATCAGAGTTCTTGAATACATCTTGGACTTTTATATATTCAAACCCCACATCACCATCATCCTTTAGAACTAAGAATTGTCTACCATATCCATCAGTATCACCAGATAAATTACTAAAATGATTTCCCGGAAGATTATGTTCTAGAGTAGTACCAGATGCACCCGTGATTGAGTGAATCAGCTTAGCTACCCCACCAGCAGACCCCTCTATATTTACATTTAAAACTTCAGTGGAACTACCAAAAATAACATCGGCGGGACTGCTTATCAGACTCCCACCGGAAACACCAACGTCTATACCACTAGAGGGTGCAATAACCGAAAGAACAGCATCCCACGCATAACCATTCCATTTCCAGCTTCTAGTACCGGAAACGTAAGTTTGATTTAGGGTTGGTGATGGGGGGAATGATAAAGCCATTATATTCTTTCTAATTATTGCGGATGGGGTTGCACCCACACATCGTTATATCGAACATACATTTTGCCTGTAGTAATTACAAACCAAAGATTTCCATCTACAATTGTATTGGTAAGACTTGGATCCGAACTACTAACAAAGACTAAAAAATTGGACTTATCTTTTAACTGAACAGTTAATACTTTTCCTGCTCTTGTTGCTGCGAAATCGTTCTTGTCGAAATCAATTTCTTCTACGGTTTGTTTATCCACCTGATCAGAAGAAACAATAATTTCTTTTTTGACCACAAGTTTTTCTTGAGTCACGCCCCTCTCAAACCTAGAGAATGGAATTTGTTCGGAATCCTCGAAGAGTCCAAGAGTTCCATCCTCATTCAGTCCGATAGTAGGAAGCGTAGAATTTTCTGCTGTAATATTAGAAGTTGCCAAATCACTCAATGTAAGAACAAGGGACTCTACATTATCTGTGAGCCCACCCAGTTCATTTTCTAATTCAGCAATGGTCTTAGCCATTAAATATTCCAGTCACTAAAATTCTTTTCCTTTGAACTAAACTTATCATCAAAATTTGAACCATCGAATCCCGAACCGTTCTTTGTTGCCTCTGTCTGATTACTTTGCGATAGTGTAACGTCTTCTTCCGTGTCGAATAATTTCATCTTTGCTCTATTTATTCCAACTAAAAACTTCCGATTTGCCGCGGCGTCATTATATCGATTTTTAAGTTGTTTTACCATTACAACCCCCATTTCATCCAAGTCTTCTGTGGCAACCAACGCAAACATAAAGTCTGCGGTTGCTGGTAGTCCGAAAGACTCCGAAGTGTCCGTCAGATCAACATCCGTACTCGAAAAACCTTGTCGATTTGTTTGGGTGGCGGTAAACAACGGAACATCATATTCTACTGCTAAGCCACGAAGTTCCTCCGCAATGGATTTAATAAGCGTGTATGAATTAACCATGCCAGTATTTTTAAATCTAGCACTGGCACATATATTTAGGTAATCTACAAATATGATATCTGGAACAAAAGACTTTTTCAGCTTTAATTCTTCAATTAAGTGACGGAAGTGATTTACATTTGCAGTCGCGGTTGGGTATTCCTTAACAATAAGTTTACCCTTGACCGTTGATTTGATCTTCTCGATCTTCTTATCATACATCATCTTGGGAAGTTGTTTCAGATCATCCAATTGAATGTCCATAAGATTCGCATCTATTCTCTCCGCGATTCTTTCTTCAGCCATTTCACATGTGATGTATAGAACATTCTTTCCTTGTGTCAAACAGTTTGCTGCATGATGACACATGAAGAGAGACTTACCAACACCAGTTCCGGCAAGACAAACATTGAGTGTCTTACTCGGTGTACCACCGGCAGTGATGGTGTTGAAATACTCTAGATCGAAGGAGGTTCTACTTTCGACTTTGTGGTAGAACTCGTATCGTTCGTCGGAGTCTTCGATGTAGTCGTGTCCGATGTGGGCGTCGAAGCAGACGGAGAGGGCATCTGAAAGGATACTTGGGATTGCATTCTCTGTCTTTGACTTTGATTTGCCGTCAATGATGTGGATCGATTCCATGATCGCATTGTATACCGCCTTATCTTTACAGAATTTTTCAGTGGTGTCGTATAACCAAGAGATTTCTTTCTCTTTTTCTGCGTTTGAACATTCTTCTACAATTTCACATACCCGTTTAAAGGCATCCTCACTTAAAGTCTTGTCATCACTCAGAGCAATAATCAACGATTCTTTTGAAGGCTGACTATTATACTTTTCAATATAAGAAACTACATGGTTTAATACTGTCTTTTCGTTATCATCATGAAAGTAAGATTTTTCCAGAAACGGAAGAACCTTTCTCGTGTACTCTTCATTCGTCAACAGTTGAGAGAGTATCAGTCTCTCCACCGTCAAGTTTAACATACTCATTTGTCTGATCCTCACTATACTTGTCGTTAAGAAATTCCATTATAATGTCCCCGACTAACTTCTTCAAGTGTTTAGTTTCTTTTTTGTTGTTAGGGTTTTCTAGAATTTCAAATTCATACTTAAACGTCATCTGGTCTTCGCCTTCGATGGGTTCAAACCCAACGCGACCAATAAGAAAAACGATGCCGTTGAATTTCTTTTCCAAAATTCGAACGGCGAATCGATCTTCTTCATGAGGGATCAGTTGATACTTCGGTTTCTTCGGTGTGTGACCCATACTTGAATTCCTTTCCAACTGCTTCTTCCAGTTGGCTCATGATGTCTTCAGTAAAATACTTTTCTGGATTCTTGTAGACTGACTTCTCAAATGCCTTTGTTCCATCAGGAAACTCCAGTCGAGTAGAAACCTTCTTGATAATTTCATATTTAAGGGCAATGTCAACCAAACCGTAGTATGGATGCAGTCCCTCTTCATAATTAAGCATGACATCAATCATTGAGTTCTCTTTAGTCAATCGAGACTTGAACAACTTGCAATGAATGATGTTACCGATCACATCAGTACCTTCTTTAACCTTCTTCTTTGAAAGATAAACAATCGTAGAAGCGGCATACTTTAGTCCAGAACCACCACCCATAGTCTTGGTGGGGAACATGGAACCAACAACGTCATATGTGTGATTGGTCATGATGAGTGGAATACCTGCCTTGCCCAACTTAAGAGTAAGAACACGGAATGTGGCCTTTACCAGTTGAGCGCGAGTCATGTCTCTGGTTTCCTTACCATCAGCAGTGTCGGTCATTTCCTTACTCGTCGAAAGCATCCCAAGAGAATCCAGAACGACCAATACAGGCTTCTGTTCTGATTTCTTCTGTTCTAGATGTTTGTCTACGATCGTGATAGCCTGATGTCGAAATTCTTCAACGGTACTGACAGGAAAGATAGCGATCCGGCCGGGGTCGATGCCCCGGTCGCGGATCATATCAGATGTAATTGCCTGTTCAGTATCAAAATAAAGAACTACTCCATCGGGACGATCTCGTAGAAATCGATGCACAAGTGAAAGTGCAAAGTACGTCTTACCAGTTGCAGATTCTCCTGCAAGAGCAGTAATCTTGTTGTCTGGAATACCTCCATACAAAGACCCACTCACAAGAGCGTTGAAACTGTAAGATCCAGTATCAACAAAACCAGTAATGTCACTTCCTTCGATCCCGTCATCTGCGATAACAGCATACTTGTTACCAGAATTCTTTACAATGTCACTGAGATAACTCATAGATCAGGGGGCTCCAATTACGCCGGCAACTTCCTGAACTTCCTTGTTAGGAACAACAAGTTTAGGAGCATCACTGTGGACTCGTTCAAACTCGGAAGCGAGTTCCTTATGAGCTCCGATGACCCAAGCAACAACCTTCTCATCAAGAGTAATGGTGTTGTCATAGTCTGCGTAAGGCATCCACGGAGCCAGACCGATGTTGTTCTGACCAGTAGGAACGATCAGACAGGGGAGGGTAAGAGTGTGCGTGCCACCCTCACCAGAGTATTCGCAGATGAGTTCTTCACCTGACATCAGACGCACGATGCGTACATCTTCAACATTAATTTTCTTCTTTTCAGCCATTATGTTCTCCTTAAATGAACAATGATTCTAGACTAGAAACCTTTTCAGTCTTCCATCCTATCACATTTAGAATAGAAGTCAAGGGATCTAAAAAACTTTTCTCGAACTGTGTGGTGTAATCCACATACTTCTTATCGACCAAATCCACTGGATATCTTGAAACAAAAGATATAACTTGATCACCTTTTGATCCACAGATGGGATTCTGTTCCTTCAACATAACAAACTTGACCTTCTCACCTTCGTTGATCAATTGATACTTACGATCAAGGTTGTTCTTTTTGATGTAGTGGTTGTAGAGCAATGCACCCTTCACTGCAATCGGTGTACTCTTCTTGTAAATGCTAGAGGAGTCAATGTATTTAGTCAAGTTGCTGACACTTCGGGGGAAAGCAATGTCCTCCACATCAAGATTCATGAACTCGTCTTTTCGATTTGCAATATAATCGATAAGTGTTTCTTCGTTTTCATTCATGATAATTCGGATCGACTCCTTCAACCAATCTCGCACAACTTGTGGCGTGGAGGATCGAGTTGTTTCGATACCCATGATCTTTCTCTTCGGTGGATCATATCGAACCCCCTCTGAATCATGCACATTGAGCATGTATCGTTTCTTCGCAGTCCAAATGCCCACATCTGCAATCACTTCTCTCTCCATTACCATCTTGTTATCATACGCATTCATAAGCGTACAGAGTTCTTCGTACTTCTTGTCGATGAATGGTTGAATTATCTCTCTGCATGATTTATCAAGAAACTCCACCACCTCTCTATCAGATTTACCATCACCAAGAAAATGATCAACAAGCCCGCCAAGCCGGAGATACACAGAGTCAGTGTCCGATGCAACCACATAATCAACATCCTTTGTCTTTAGTGTTTGATTTAAAAATGAATTCAAATGATTGATGATCCAACGAATACTAAGTTGTCCAGACAAAGTAATTGCTTCCGCCATCAACACATCATAATACCGAAACCATTCATTACCAATCGCACCATAAGCAGAGTTCAGTTGAATCTTACGAACCTGTTGGAAGTTATGAAACTTTGCAATGTCATAATCCAACTCCTTGTTGTTTGGATCCTTCTGCTTTTGTTTCTCGCATTCGATCATCTTCTTCTTGTACATCTTGCGTTCTACATACATCTTCTCCATCAGAGCAGGCAAGAATCCCTGATTGTCCTTAGAGTAACAACTACCATTCGCGGCAACCGAATACCCTTCTGACTTGAACTCCTCGATCTTCTCGAAAGTTCCCTTTGCATAAAAATTATCTGGACCATTCAGAATATTGTTCGGACCAATACCAAATCGACTATCTTCCGACATCGGGACTAATGTCTCTGGACTGATATTGTATTGCATGATCAAATGTGGATACAGTGAATTCAAGTCAAAGGAAACAACCCAGTCATGACGACCAACAATTGGTTCCTTCACATAGGCACCAGCATACTGTTCGTTCTTACTCTGCCCCTTCTTCTGGGGAATCACGATGTTACGTTCATTCAGATAATGATAGATGATCTGATCCCAAGTACGAACTTGTGAATAGACATCCATAAAGTTCACCTTGGCAGAATAAGCCAACGCAACGGCAAGTTCCATCAACTTGAGTTTCTCTTCGAGTCGTTTGACCAGAACAGTATCTTGGTAGTTGTATTGGACGAACTTGTTAAAGTCCTGTCGATAGAACTCCGCGATGTTATCGAACTCCTCATACGAGATCTTCTTCTCACCGAGTTCAATACTGGCAATATGATCCAGACGATACGACTCCTGACTGGTGTAAGTAAAGGTCAAGTAAAGTTCGTAGTAGTCAAGAGTGGCAATACCAAGCAACTCATAGGCTGTCTGTTCACGATTCATGCGAACAACAGTTCGTTCCTTGATTACA
>Ga0208767_1002992_pt1 | contig 12465 bp, 23 predicted proteins | sample VirMetDEL_Mar_21_FD_184514 | JGI IMG/M metagenome (GOLD analysis project Ga0208767, IMG submission 184514) | Aqueous microbial communities from the Delaware River and Bay under freshwater to marine salinity gradient to study organic matter... | ecosystem: Environmental > Aquatic > Marine >... | reverse complement strand
GTGAGCAGCATGGACAGTATGATGGAATTCTAGGGATAAATCACTGCAATCTATATTTTGGGAGGATTGGTAAGAAGAAGCTAAAAGAAGCCAAATTGGAATAGAATTTTCTAAAAAATTTTCGTATTCTAAATGGTTTATAGGATATAATAACCCAGGACTAGCCCATGCTAAGTGATTAATTTTATAATTTTGAAGTAAATTTATAAAAGATTTAAAAGGATATCCTTTGTATTTTTGCCTTGTAATTCTTTCTTCTTCAATAAAGACTTTAATATCTCCTTTTTGAAGTAAACATACAGAACCATGATGGCTAGGATTAAATCCTAAAATATTATTAACCTTTTCCTCCATTTTATTTTTATAGTAAAACTATAATTTACAACTTATTTTTTACCCAATCTAATTCTCTAGTTAAAGCTTCAATTTGTTTTTGTTGATCTTTAATGGCTTCAATAAGTACAGCTGTAAGTTTATCATATTTAACAGCTTTATAACCATTTTCTCTTGTAGTTACAATTTCAGGTAAAACTTTTTCTACTTCTTGAGCAATAACCCCAATATCATGACCTTCATGAACATGAATTCCTTCCATAGGAATCCAATCAAAATAAACACCATTTAATTGTTGAACTTTATCTAAAGCACTTCCAATTGGTTCTACATTTTCTTTTAGTCTTTCATCTGAAGAAGCAAATGCTACAATATCATTAGAGGCTGAGATTACCCCAGTTACTCCAGAGGCGGCTACACCAACACCTAAACTATCAACTTGCATATCATTAAATTGAACGTTAGAAGTTGTAGTAACGGCTTGGTTCATAGCATATAACTCGTTTGCACCTTGACCAGTGTTTACAGTAGCGAATGTTACAGCATCAGTTGTACGAACATTTTGGTTCATGTTATAAACCTCGGTGGCACCTTGACCTGTGTCAATTGTTGCAAATGTTACAGCATCAGTTGTACGGATATTTTGGTTCATTAAGTAGACCTCAGTAGCACCTAGACCTGTGTTAATGTTACCTGCTATTGTAAGTGTAGTACCATCAAATGTAAGGTTTGCTTCAGCATTCATTGCATCAGTACCAGTGGCTGTAATAACACGGTTATTTGAACCATTAGTCATAAAGTCTGATACGTCTACTGAGATGGCATCTGCTGCTACATCGATACCTGTACCAGCTCCAATGTTTAAAGTAGCGGTACCTGAGGTAGTAATTGTGCCTCCTCCTGTTAAACCACTACCAGCTGTTACTGTTACAGAAGTTACTGTACCTGCATTAGTAGTAAATCCAGAATCATTATTGAATCCAGAGATAGCAATATTACCTTTAGTTAATTTTCTTTGGGCATTTGCTGTATCTACTACTACAAAGTAATCTCCATCACCATTTGTGGTTGAAGTTGCTAATTCAGATAAATCAACATCTATAGTTGAAGTTACTCCTTCACCTGAACCATTTGTAATATCAATTAAATTACCTGCTGTTAAACCAGCTATGTAATTTCCTGTAGTATCTGTTCCTAAAGCAACTGAATTAGCAGTTACTCCTCTGGCTGTAGTAGCAATATCAGCTAAAGAAGCTGAGGTGGATCTATCAGCAAATGAGGCTGTAGCATTAGGAGATAATGTAGTTGCTCTTGCAGCTACTGAAGCAGAATCGGCATTACGAGAAGTACCAGCAGTAAGAGCAAATGAAGAGGTAGCTAGTTGAGATAAAGCTAAAGCATGCGAAGCTGTTACAGCAGTTAAAGCATGCGAAGCTGTAGCAGGAATGTTAAGAGCATGTGATGCGGTTATAGCAAAAGATGAAGTTCCAAATAAAGAACCTGTAAATGTACCTAAATGAGAAGCAGTTACTGATCCTGAAATGTAAGAATAAAAACTACTAGAAAATGAACCTGTAAAAGGACCATCACCACTTTCGGCAAAGGAAGTCGTAGTAACGTTTACAACTGAGGTTGAAATTGCTAATGAGGCTGTTTCGGCAAAAACTGCGTTGTCTATCGAACCTAAAAGGAAAGATGCGGTATCTGCGGATGTTGCATTTCCTTCTACATTACCTATAAATTTAGTAGCTGTAATAGTGTTGGTACCAGTATTAAATTTAAATCCAGTATCTGTACCAATTTTATGGGTTCCGGTAGCTGTATCTGAAAGTAATACAAAATGTTCACCTGAATCAGCAGATTTGTCTTCTAATCCTAGATAGTCAGCATTTTGGGCATAACTTGAAGATATAGCAACAGAAGAAGATGAGGCATTGTCTGCAAAAGATGCTGTTAATCCACTTGTAATAGACATAGCATGTGATGCAGTAATAGCAGTTGAAGAACTTAAAATACCAGTTACACCAGTTCCATCACCTTCAAATGAACCACTAAATGATCCACTACCTTTTATTACATTTAAAGTAGAATTACCTTCAATAGAACCGCTAAATGAACCAGTTATAACAGAACTACCAGTTATATTAACATCTCCTGCTATATTAAGATTTCCTCCTATAGTAGAATTTCCACTAACATCTAAAGAACCAGTTAAAACTGTATTACCAATTACTCCTACATCTCCATTTACATCAAAGTTTCCATCTACTCCAACTGAACCTGTAAAACCAGCTCCAGAACCTGACATTAAGATACTTCCTGTAAATTCATGAGTATCATCTGTAGTATCTCCAAATTTAGTAGAGCCAGAAGCATAAATTATAGAAGAAGATTCATATGTGGTAATTAAATAATCAACAGAAGCAGTACCATTTACAATTAAATTTCCTACTATCCCTACTGATCCTGAAATGTTTGTTGAACCTGTTATAGTGGTTGCCCCCCCTACATCTAAAGTACCTCCAATAGATCCACTACTTGTAGCATCTATTCTACCAATTATACTTGTACTACCTGTTATATTTGCATAAGCACCTGAAAGATCTATAACTGAACCTGAAGCAATTAAAGAACCAGTGATAGTAGTGTCACCTTCTACTCCTAAAGTACCTGTAATGTTAGCTGTAGCACCTGAAAGATCTATAACTGAACCTGAAGCTATAATAGAACCTGTAATAAGGGTATCACCTCCTACATCTAAAGTACCACCAATAGAAGAACTATCACTTACATCTAAACTACCTGTAATAGTTTGAGGGCCGTTTAAATCAAAAGAACCGCTTAAGTCAAAAGAACCACTTAAGGAACCTGTTCCTAAACCATCTTGTATTAATAAATCTTCTAATTGTAAAAGTTGACCGTAAGTCGATCGTATTGTTCTTCCAGTTAATGTAGCCATTCTATAGCAGGTTTATATACTATAAATATGTAAAACTTGTAGTGGATAGTGGGGGAATCGAACCCCCCTTCACTGGATCGGAACCAGTTGTCCTGCCGCTAAACGAACTACCCGTGTACTACTGACGACTGTTGTTTTTACTTTACGCGCTTTACCTTTGTTGCTAAACAAAATCACACGCTACACGCAAAATGTACAGCCGATTTCATTACACGCAGATCGTCGAGTAGCAAAATTTAAAAGAACTTGGCCCAATATGTTGGGGGTCACCATCTAGTTTTTAAAGAACTAGCAAACTTTTGTAGCCCCTAGGAGAATCGAACTCCTCTTTCCAGGATGAAAACCTGGCGTCCTAACCGATAGACGAAGGGGCCCTTTTAATTTAAAGTTTTCTTAAATTAAAAGCTATACAAACTTTATCTTTATCATTTACATGTGGCATTGTACTATGAGGTTGATCACCATCAAAAAATAATATATCCCCATCATTAACAGGTATATCTTGTATCATATGGGGTTCATGTTTATTATGAATTCCAAGATGAGTTTCGGGTGTTGTTGATATATAAAACACTCCAGAACAAAAAGCAGGAGTGTGAGTATGAAAAGCTGAATATCCGTATTTATGATAGATATTAATCCAAGAATTAATATATTCTAAATCGAGGTCAAAATAGTCTTCTATATTTTCTAAAATAAAATTACTTAAAGAAGAAAATTCAGGATATACTTCAAATAAATTAAAGGGGGTTTGATATAAAGTTTCTTTTGGATATTGGTAATTGAAGTTAGGTACTTTAGATTGAATTTGATAAATTCTTTTTAACAACAAGGATAAGTTGCCTTCATATCGAAAATAACCTATAGTTTGTGGAAAAAAGTTTAATTCTCTAATCATCCTACATGTTCTGCTAAAAGTTTTTCTACATGTGCTTTCGCAACACTATATTCAACCGGTCCAGTTTCGTCCTCGTACTGTACAGGGTCGTCCACACCAAGTTTGATAAATGCTTCAATGCGTTCCACTGATGAAGCGGATTTGTAATCACTATTGCCGCTAGGATAGGGTTTGTAAGAAGTATTAGTTCGTCTGTATACTTCATTAAAATCGATTCCGAGCTCTTTAACCAATTCTTGTCCATCTTGTAAAATTCCAAATTTATCAGTTTCTAAATAAGGTGTAAAATAACCTACTCTATCAGCATCCCAGTTACCTATTCTAAAGGCAGCATCGTCTGCATCGCGAAATTCTTGTCTACAATCAGGATAGATCGCGTGGTCTCCAGCATGAATACCTAACGCAATATCAGTTTGCTCTTGTTTTTCATTTGCAACTGAAAGTGCAACTGCTTGAACAAGTGAAGCAAAAATTTTATTACGGTTAGGAACAACAGTTTCTTTCATGTTGTCTTGTTCATAATGCCCTTCAGGCACATCTTTTCCACCTTGAACTAAAGCTGAGTTTAGTAGGTCTACAAGTCCATCAAGTTTAATAACTCGATATTTTACATTTAGCCCATTTTGTTGTAAGTAACCAATTAGTTGTTGGGCACGTTCTAGTTCTACTCTATGTTTTTGACCATAGTCAAAAGATAAAGCAGTTACTGAATCATACTCAGATAAGCATCTAAGTAGTAAAGTTGAGGAATCCATCCCTCCAGATAAGGATACGACTACGTGTTTAGCCATTTTTAATTGAATTTAAAATTTTGCCAGGTATGTTTTGGATATAGGCTAATCCATTAATTTTACGAAAACGTTTTACATTCTTTAAAACATCTTCATAATTGACGTTATAAGGATCAACGCCAAAATAATCATTCATATTTGCTTTTGGTTTAGTAGATAAACCAGCTTTACTATAAATAGTACCTTCTAGAGAAGCCATAATAGGATTTGAAGTATCTATTGATTCGATTTGAGGGTGATTATCATACCATCCAAATTCTTGGGGTATAGCACATCCTAATAAGTGATATTTTATTTTATCTAAATGTTTTAGGTTTAATAAACCTTGAACAAATCTTACTCTACCTAATGCTTTTCCCATGTCTGGATTAGTGTGTGGGAAAAAATCGTTATACCAAGTTGCTCCATAAGATACACATAATTTTTCATACCCTAAATTAGTTAATAAACTGGCACATAGGTAAGCATCATTTTTGTCTTTACCCTGAATTACAGCTACAATTTTAGTATTTTTAGGATATTTAAATTGTTTCCAATATTTTGCTTGTGCAGCTGTCCTATGACAATCCATCCAAACATCAGGTACAATAAATTCATCTGGTTTTAATTCTTGTATCCAGTGTAGTAAACGTTCGTGGTTATAAGCTTCACCTAATTCATGAAGTGAGTTGTCCATTATAATGTAACGTCCCTGTTTTTTAGATTCATAGAAGAAATTTTTGTATTGTTCATCTTGATCTAAAAGGTGGGGTAAGCAATAATCGTAATCGTTAAATTCACGACTATTATTTAATAAACATCTAGGAACTTCGTGACTAACCTTCATATATAGCACTATTTTTATTGTGCTCTCTAAATTCTACTTTTACTACTTTAACTCTACCATCTGTTTCTTCTTGAATAAATGGATTTATTTTATCATAGATAAACTGAGCAAAACGTTCTGCTCCAGTAGCTGGTATAACACGAACTTGAGCAGCACCTACTTCATTCATTTTTAAGAACGATTCTACAAATGGATCATCTTCTGCTACTAAAAAAGTATGGTCAAACATATATTCCATCCAATCTTTAGGGGATAAACCATCGATTTGACCTTTAGCTCTTTTCATTCCACCAAAGTCCCAAACCCAATTTCTATCATCTAATTCACCTTCAAACCACACTTTAAAAGAAACTCCATAACCATGGAGATATTTACAATGTGTTGTTTCAGCTTTCCATTGTCTAAAAACACAGCTAAAACCGTCAAATACTTTTGTTGATTGAAATTTACTCATTTATTTGATTTTTTAACAATGTAAGACCATCTATTACCTCCTCCAACACTTTAGGTGAAAAAGTTATACCTTTTTTAGTAGGTAAACGTTTACCATCTTCGGTATCATAAAATTCTCTTACATCTACATACTGATGTCCTTCGTATTCTCTAAGTTCAATTTGTACGTAGTTTGATTTGTTTTTCTTGATTTCAATTATTTGGTCCATAACTTAAATTAAAAAATTTGTAATTTGCTTCTACTGAATCTAATTCTCCAGCATCGATTGCTTCTTGTTCATCTTCAAAAATTGCCTCTACTGGACATTCAGGTACGCAAGCCCCACAATCTATACATTCTTCAGGATTAATATACATTTGATCTTCTCCTGTATGGATACAATCAACAGGACAGGCAGCTATACAAGCCCCATCTTTAATCCCAATACATGCTTTACCTATTATAAAACTCAAGTATCTGCTCTTTTGATTGTACCCCTACTAATCTACTAACAGCTTCTCCATTCTCCACGAGAACTAGAGTAGGAATGTTTCTAACTCCATATTGGATAGATAAGTCTTGATTATTATCAACATCAATTTTTTCGTAGTTAATTTGACCTGTTAATGATTCCATTACTGGTCCTAGCATTTTACACGGACCACACCATGCAGCACTAAAGTATAAGATTTTCTTCATTTTACTCTAATTATTTTTTTGGTTTTATTACATGCTTCAAAACGATAGCCTTGAGCTACTTCTTTTAAAATTTGTCTATAAATAGGGGATGCCATTTCACATCCTTCTTTTTTCTTACGCATATAAAAGATATAATATAAATAATCCAATAGCTGTAGATACGAGCCATCTTTTATTAAAATTATTTCTTTGGTGTTGAGGGATAGTCCATCCTCTTAAAAGAATGTCTTTTACTAAATGGAATATTACCATCACAATAGTAAATACAGTTGCACTAATTATAAAACTTTGGCTCATACTAATTCTTCTGCTATACCAATTACCTCAGCAAGGAGAAGTAATGTAAAGGCTAATTCATAATAAGTGTACATACCAGCTCCATATCCTAAAATTCTAACTATGGATTTAATTAAACTGGCGATTAAATGTCGTTTGGGGTTAGGTAGTTTTTCTAGGTCTACCTCGTTTTTTGATTTGGTCATAACTTAAATGTATTATTTTATATTTGTCGTCCATATGATAATAAAAATCAATCAGGGAACCACTAAAATTAAGCATTTCTTCCTTGACTTGGTCTTTACTAATACGGAAATATTTAGGAAATTCAGTATATAGGGTATCGAGTTTTTCTTTCTCATCCCGCTCAAAATCCTCTAATAATCGAGTGCGGCGAGCTTTTAATACTGAGGATTTTTCATTGTATTTTGTGTCATCAGGATAACATTCTTGATACAAATCATTCAATTCATGTTCACACCATTGAGCTTGAAACCCATAATGCGAATAATCAAAATCACCATTTAAAATACGATCACGAAGTGGTTTGCGTTTATCTAATGGTTTGTTTTTTGTCTCATACATTCGCCACCAACGAAATTGATTATAATTGAGTTTTTGTAGTTTAGAAAACTCTTTTTTCAATTGATCACGTGATAATGTAGGATTATAAATCATATTTTTTCTGGTAACGTTCAATAAAGATTTCACCAATTCCAACCTCTTTGATAACTGCTTTTTCAGGAATACCAGGAAGGTTATAATTTAAATCTATAATCTCATCTATATTTCGATTACGAATTACTTTCATTTTAACTTTTGCATTTGCTCTGTCTGAAGTAGTAAATACAATTGTAATTGGAGCTTTTGGATATTCTGATGTTCTTCCTCTAGGCATATTCTTCTACTTTTTGTTCTGCAAATAAAACGGCTTCTTCTGTAGACATGCCTTGTTCAAGACCTCTATCGAACCAGTACTCTAAAAATTGGGTGTTTGATAAATGTGACATAACCTTTATTTTTTTAATTCAGTGTAAATATACGAATCTATTCTTGAGGAGCCAAGTCTGTTCCCATAAGTTGATTAAATGTCTCTGTATCATTTTGTAAAAGACAATAGAAAGCAGCAGCCATTAATTCTTGATGTTTATCACAAAATGCTAAACCTGCTATATCCGTATCTGGGGAGTATCTTCCTGTAGCGGGTTTTCCACATTTGTGACAAACAAATCCTTTAGTCTTCGATTGTTTGTCCTCTTTCTTTGTTTGCGACTTCGTCATAAATTCCGTCTTCTAGATCGTCTTCGTCCATATTAATTTGATAATGGTGCTTTAATAGCAGGGTGTGATTGATAATTTTTTAAACTAGCTTCAAAATCACCTGTATAAATGTCATAATATTCTAACTCTAATTCAGGTAAATCAAAACCATCTCTACTAATTTGTTCTTTAGCTTGTTCAATATGGTTTTTATAAAGGTGTATATCACCGAACGAACCAATTAAATGACCTGGTTCAAGTCTGGTTTCTTTACACAGTAAATGTAATAAAAGACCATAGCTACTGATGTTAAACGGTACGCCTAAAAACAAATCTGCTGAGCGTTGGTTCCACATTAAACTTAATTTACCATCTGCTACATAACACTGAAATGAATAATGGCAAGGAGGTAAGGTCATTAGTGGAAGTTCTGAAACATTCCAAGAATTAACTATATGTCTTCTACTATTTGGTTCTTTAATTAAACCTACTATAAGATCTTCTAACTGGTCTACATACTCAATATGAGAATCCATATCAATCTTATCCCATTTATATTTTCTCCATTCTCTCCATTGTTTACCATAAATCGGACCTAAGTTGCCCCATACTCTAGCAAAAACTTCATCAGTTTTAATTTTTTCGATAAACTCGTCCTTAGTATAGGGAGCATTTTCTAATTCATAATTGTAAGTTCTTTCATAGAGTTTATAAGCATCTCCATCCCATATGTGACAGTTATTATCTACTAAATACTTAATATTAGTATCACCTTTTAAAAACCATTTTAGCTCAGTTACCATTGTTTTCCAAGCTACTTTCTTAGTAGTTAAGATAGGAAAACCTTGAGACATATCATGTCTAATAGACATTCCAAATCGAGATAAGGTACCTGTACCTGTTCTATCTTCTTTTTCTACTCCATTGTAGAGTACTTCGGCTAATAGCCCTTTGTATTGTTCGTCTAATTTATTCATTAACTTTTTCTTTAGGTACTTGAACTAAATTACCATTTATTTTTATAAGATAATTACCATTAGTATGGATACCAAATGATTTTTTCTTTTTACCATTATAAGTTATCCATTCACTCATAACTTAAATATTTTGTTTAAACGAGCAGCACCTACCATTCCGTACGTTTTTAATTTAGCATGTAAATCAAAAGATAAAAACTCATTCCATTCATCAACTTTTGCTTTGTTAAAACCTGCAGGAGCACCGTCAGCAAATTCTTTAACTTCCTCTATAATTTCTTTAGGACATTCTAAATTTTCACGTTCATGGTTTGTGCCTGCGTACCACTGACTATAACTATTAACTTGGTTGTTTTGGTTGATCATTTTTGCTAATTGATCTACAATATCAAGGTATTCTAGTTCTGTTTTTTCATCACCATTATCTATAGCTTCAATATAGATTTTACGTGCCGCTTCTAATTCTTTTTCTAATTGATTCATATAAATTACATTTTTTCATTTAATATTTTATTAATATCTTCTCTACTTTGCCATCCAACAACTTCCCATTGTTGTTCTTCTTCAGGCAAATTTTCATCTATAATAGCGACTTCAAATAAATCAACATCTTCAACTTTAGAGACTGCTGCTCTATTTCCTGTTTTACCATTTGAATACATTCCTTCACCTGCTACTACGGACATAAACACTTTAGGTTTAATCTCAAGTGTAGCATGAATACATTTTTCTACATTATGTTTTTTAAATTTTAAATCTTTAAATGTCATAATCCCCAATAATAATCACATGATTCATCTTTACCTGGTACTTCTATAAAGTAAGATTGTCTAAACTCATTAATTGGAGCTTTAAATCTATAGCAAGTGTTTTTAACATTACAACCTTTACCATTACACATTGTTATATCAGCCATAATATTAGTATTTGTATTTATAATCTTTTATTAATATTCTAGTATTTGAAGTACCATCCCACATTGTATCGATTCTGTGTTTGGCAAATATATTACATATTTCTTTTCCATCACCAGACCAAGCAACATACATTTCATCTTCTGCTTTAAATTCAGCATCTTGTTGATGATAAAATACTACTTTATCGGATTTTTCTTCTGGAATTTCCGCCCAAGCACATGATTGACAACATCTGAAATTTTGTCTAGCAAAATAACCTGCTTTTCTTAAATCTTTGAACGCTTCTTTTAATCTTGAATAATACATAACCTTTATTTTTATAGTGTAAATATACGATGAACCTCCTAGGTAGCCAAATTTTGATATGACGTTTTTTGTTCGTATATTACTCTAGAATGACGTTAATATTTATAAACGATAACTAAAACGCTAACATTATGAGAAAACTATTACTATTAACCACACTTCTAGTTAGCACTTTAACATTTGCACACGAAAAAACTGAAACGGAAAAGAAGCAAATGTACGATGTTATTAAAACACAACTAGATGAGGGCAAAATTAGTGTCCAAACTGCACAAAAAATGTGGGCAGCTTATATTAAATGCTGCAAATAAAATAAGGGCGCTTTCGCGCCCTTTCTTTTAATATTTATCTTTTATAAAACGTCCAATTGAATACTGATTCATCAGCTCCTACTTCTGGTGTTGTAACTATTTTTGCAAATGTATTAGCATCTGTTTCAAATGAAGAACCTATATTAGATTTATCATCAAATATGCCTCCTTCTAATGCTTCTGTTGCACAAGATTCGTTTGGTAAAAAGTTCCAATTTTTAAATACTAATTTACCATTTGTATAATTTAGTGCAACTCCATCATTATCTAATTCTACATCTTTTTCTAAAGCAAATCCTTTTGCTAAAATACCATCAGTAGTCCCCATTGCATTACTTCTAAAATCTGCTATTTCACCATCTGCACTTAAAGCAGTGCATCCATCTGATGCTCCAATTATAGTAGTATTTTTAATTGTGAAGGAACCTTCTAAACTACCTTCTGGTCCGTCTATTTCTAAACCATGGTCAGATGCAGCGGTTAAAACTACTAATGCGTTATCGATAGTACCTGCATAAGCTTGGTCAATATCTAAAGCATCATCACCTTGACCCCAAACAAGTAAATTAGTTGCATTAACAGTACCTCCAAAGAATTCAATTCCATCATCTACATTAGCTATAACTTCTACGTTATCTATAACGGTATTTGAACCAACACCACCAAGGGTCAGGCCATTGATTTCGTTGCCTTCTCCAATTTCGGCACCACCGTGTCTAATAGAAACATATTTGAATATACCTGAATTATCAGATGCATCAGTACCTCCGTATAGTCCATTTATATCAGATACAGGTATTCCTTCTATTTGTGCTTCTGTAAGGTCGTTATTAAATGAAACAGGAGCTTTTCCTAAAATGAGAACTCCTCCCCATAAACCTCTAACATTGATACCTAAAGAAGGACCGTTAGTAGGATAGTCTCCTCCCACTTTAATGTTATCTGATACTGAAGTAAAGATAATTGGTTTTTCTGCTGTGCCTTGAGCATTAATCTTTCCACCTCTTGCAATAATTAGTGTTGATGCATCTGCACCGGTACCGGCTTCTCCTTTAATAATTGTTCCAGCTGGGATAGTTAAAGTAACTCCGCTTACAACGCTAACTCGACCTTTTAAAGTCCAAATTTGTGTAGCATCTAAAGTTTTGTTTTCTGTGATTTGCCCTTCTAATACATAGCTTGTAGTTTCAGGTTCTGTATTATTTTCAGGGTAGAAAAATATTACTGGGTCTTCTTCTGTGCATTGTGTCAGAGTTAACAGTAATGTAAGTAACGTAATTTTTAATTTCATAGCTAATATTTAAATTTTCGCTAATAAATAAAAAATGGGTGGCTTAACCACCCATCTTTATATTACGAAGTAAATACTAAATTAAAACTTATATTTTAAGGAAACGTTCCAAGTACGTCCAAATCCGAACCATACTGAGTTACGAACATCTACACCATTCCAGGTTTCTGAATTTGCATCAGCATGGA
>Ga0208767_1002991_pt1 | contig 12466 bp, 18 predicted proteins | sample VirMetDEL_Mar_21_FD_184514 | JGI IMG/M metagenome (GOLD analysis project Ga0208767, IMG submission 184514) | Aqueous microbial communities from the Delaware River and Bay under freshwater to marine salinity gradient to study organic matter... | ecosystem: Environmental > Aquatic > Marine >... | reverse complement strand
AAAGTTAAAGTTAAAACTCCACCTGCAGTGTCTTTAGATTGAACGTAAACTGCAATTGCACCTTTAGTTGCTGCTGGTAGTGCTACAGCACATGCTGCTGCTCCAGTGTAATTAACCGATGCTATAATACCATCTGCGATAGTTATATTTGCACCTGTTGCTGTGTCTGCAAAAAGCAAACCTGTTAAGTCAGGCATACCTGAACTGTATCTTGTTGTAACTGCTCCTGTTGTTGCGTTTTTAGTAGCCATTTGAAAGCCACCTTCAGAACGTACCGGTCCTGAAAAAGTAGTTGATGCCATAATATTCTCCTTTGTATAGCGTTCGTTATGTAGTCTCTATACCGTCTGCCTAGCCAGTCTACATAATAATTATTTTTCTAGGTATTTTTATTATACATAAAAAAAAGGGGGCTCGAAAGCCCCCTTTAAATAATACTAATTGTATTAAAATTTATTAACTAGTTGGTAAGTTTCCGTTACCAAAGATTGCTCTAGGATCTGAGAATCCAAAAGAGTATCTTTCTCTAGCTTTAAATCTTACGTTACCAGTATCGAAGTCACCTTCAATCGCAGTTTTGATTGGTGATCTAACGAAATGTTTCATTCCATTAGGTACATCAGTCATTAGGAAGAACGAGTCAGTATCAGTTAAGAAATTATTAACTGAGTATCCTTCTGGTACCATTCCCATTGAAGCGATTGCGTTGATATCGTTATCAGCTGTTCCAACTCTTTGAGGAGTTTTCATCAATCTCTCAGCAGTAAATTGTAATTCTTTTGGAATTATCATCTTTCTACCTTGAGTAGCGATTCTTAGACCTCTTTCGTCTACGAATCCAGCGATGTCGATTAACGACTGCTCTAGTGAAGTTTCGTTAAGATCTGCAGCTACTGCTAGTACATTCGAGAATGTACCACCTGTTGCTAATGGGTGAGCGTTCGAAATTAACGGAACACCGTCACCACCAGTAACAGCAGCAAATTGCGCTTGGTTAAGCACGTTTGCAGCTTTAACTTGCTTCGTGTTTGACATAGATCTTGCAAGAGCTCTTGTGTATCTTGCAGCTAATCTGTCATACAGGTTGTCTTCGATTGCTTCTTCAGTGATCGAGAACGCTAAAGCGATTGTTTCGTGGTTGTATCTAGCTGTGAAAGTTTCACCTGCTGTATCAAACACTACTCCAGCACCTTCTTGTTTAGTTGGTGCAGAAGCGAAACCGCTTAACATTACTTCTTCTTCAAAAGCTCTGTCAGATGTTTCAGTTACGAAAATTTCAGCATGCTGATTTTCGTATCTATTATATTCCAGGCCGAATAAAGCATTCAAACCTGGCTCTAGTTCTTTAACTAGTTGGGATCGTGATATTGCCATAGTTTATCTCCTTTACGCTATACCTGTGCCACTTCTATAGAAGTGATTGTTGATTCTAACAAGAATGTTCGCATTTGCAGAACTTGTGTCAGAGTTTTCTGGATCTTGCGAGATATCGATTGCTTGTACAGCAAAAGTACTTGCAACACCTGAAACGCTAACGTCTAGTTGCTGTTTTGATATTCCTGTTTGTGTAACACCTGTTGTGTTAGTAACAGAGTAGTTCTTGTACAGATCGGCTCTTGTAAAAGCTGCATCAGCATCCATTAGGAATACTGCATCTGGATCATCAACAATAAATGCTGTGATGTCAGAAGCAGCAATACCACCTGGATAGTAGTTGCTGTAAGTCGGCTTTTGAGTAGTTGGGTCTGTGTAAAAACATCCGTTAAAAACACCCACAACAGCATCCGAAGTGTTCGGGCCATGTCTTTGGATATTTCCAGTTCCTAATGGTTCAACCATTTCTCCTTGGAAAATCGCATTTGCATAACCTGAAGCAATCGTGTATCTGTTTTGGGCTCCAACAAGAGGTGTTCCATCTAGTTTTCTGTAAGGTCTAAGACCGAACTTTTCTACTTGATTTGACATATTTGTTTTCTCCGTTTTAACAGTTTATTTTAATAACCCGGTAGGTATTGCAAAAATATTATTTTTTACGACTACCACCAAAGGTCACTCTGGACTGTCTATCAATATTGATAGGCATGTCCGGGTGCTGTTCCTTCATAAGATCATTGTCTACCGCGTTCATTCTGTCTTGAGTAAGTTTTTTAAAATACTCAGCACGTGAAACCAAAATCTCCTCTGGTATCCTTGCCAGCACAAGGCCTCCAATTCCTATACACCCCTCGTATTTGCCTTCGGTATAGAAAGGATATTTATTAGTGCCGATCTCGTTTTGAACTTGTTCGACTGTAACAAAATCCCATCCTTCCCTTAATTTTTTAGATACATTAGCTGTATCTTCAAAACCTTGAACGGTAGTACGGATCCATCTATGGGCGTAACCGTTCGGTGCGGGTGGTGCATCCAAACTGGATGGTGGAGTCCAAGCTTTTGGAGCTTCTTTCGTTGCTTTATTCTCTGACTCCCGTGAAGTTCTCTTAATTGTATTACTCATATTATTTATCCTCCTTCACGTATCTAGCATATTCCTCTAGTGGCACATTTAATCTTTTAGCAATCGCTACCTGTGACTTTGTGAGTTTCACAGTTCTGCGTCCTTGTTGGCTACGACCAGCTGAGGCAACCGTTTGGACGGGTTTCGGTGTCTCTTTTTTAGGCTCGTCATTAGTGTTGTCAAAACTTTCAGGAAAATACCTTTTAAGTCTTGAGTTAACTTCATTATAGTACTCATCACTGTCTACTTCAATACCCTCTTGAGAAATATTGTTGTGTATAGTAATTGCAGCATTAGTCATGACCTCATCAGTTCCGAACCACTCATTTTCCTCTGCCCATTTCTTGGCTCTAGGTGTAATTTGTGGTGTCGTTTGTGATGTTTCCGCTGTTTGAGGTGCAGCTTGTACGTTTTGTTGTTGTTTACTTTTTTCTTCTTCAGCTTTCTTTCGCTCTTCACGATTAGCCATCTCTAATCTAGCTTTTTCTTTTTCGACAGCTAATTGAGTTAGTCTATCGTTAGCTTCCATAATTTTAGAAGCGTCTTGGCTTTCGATAGCTGATTGAAGAGCTACTTTGACTTGTTCTCTTTGTGCATCTACTCTTGCATCTAATTCTTTAAGATACTGTTCGTCAGTAGAATTTAACTTTTGAACACTTGAGTCAAATTTCTTTTTTATACCTTCTGCAAAATCAAGAGCTGCTTTTTCTCTTCTTTCAGCTTCTTTCTTTTGAAAGACTAGTTTATCAATTCTTTTTTGATAATCTCTTCTCGACTCATTAAGGTTTGGTTTTTCTTTTTCAGATTCAGATTCAACTTTTTCTTCAACAGGAGTTTCAGTTTTTTCTTCTGTAACTTCTATTTGAGGTTTTTCTGTTTTATCTTCTTCTGGTTTTTCATGTCCCGTATATCCTAAATCAACTTCACCTACATTTAAGTTTGGTGTTTCTTCTTTTGATGATTTTTCTTCTACTTGAACATTTTCTTCTTTAACATTATCGGTATCTAATTCTACCTCATGTTCTTTTGCCATAAGTGCTTCCGCACTATAGTCTTTTACTTCTGCCATGTTTATTCTCCTTTATCTAAAATAAATGGAGAATATCTTCTGGCTTACCTATTGTTCCTATGATCTCGTCATCGTTGAGTATACGGTGTTCACCGTACTTAGTTTGAAATCTACTTCCAGAGTATCTGCCATAAATAACAAATTCTCCTTCTTTACACCAAGCACCCTTCGGAAATTTTTCTTTATCTTGATAACAAAGGTCACCCTGTTTTACAACAAGTCCAACAACAGTTGTCATTTGGATTTTGTCCTGAGTTTCGTCTGCTAAGATTACACCGCCTTTTGTTTTTGCTTGGCCAGACCATGGTCTAACTAGCATACGGTATCCGACTGGGTTAGGTATGATTTCAAGATACTCTTTAATGCCTTTGGGATCTGTTGGAATTTGTGATTTGACCTCTTCCTTATTTTTTTCGTTACCGAAATCTGTAAGTTTAGGTTTTATCAATTGTACCATCGTTATCCTCCTTTTGCAGGTTTTTAATATCCTGAAGCAGCGTTTCTAAAGCGCTGAGTCTGCCCCTAGCATACATCAACTGAGATTCCGTTTCAACCCCATAGCAGATATGATCTTTTGTATCCTTAATTGATTTATTAATTACATTAACAATCTGTTCTTTAGTGTGGTAATCAAGCATTAATTTCTTTTAAGAGCTATTTTATTTTTACCTTGTTTAAGTAGCATAAAACCATAATCATTAACTATAACTTTAAGAATTAAGTCCATATTATATTTTGGATAATCATCAAATATAAATACAGTTCCAGGTTTAGATCTTTCAGCAAAAAATAATACTTCTTTTAAAACATCTATTGTTTTATGAGGTCCATCAAAATGAACTAAATCATATTTGTTTATAACTTCTTTTTCATTTCTATAAATTGGAACACCATCATGAAAACGTTTCATAAACTCATCATCTCCCATAGGAAATAAAGTAAAGTTTTCATAATCAATATCTTTAATTAATTGTAGCTTCATACTGTTTGTGTAATCACAAGTGTATGATTCAGAATTATCATAATGTTGATAATTTAAATTACCATATGGATCTATTCCAATATGCCAATGTTTTTTATCTTTAAGGGTATCTAAAATAATTTTGGTTCCTGCACCTTGTCTCACGCCTATCTCGGCTGTAAATAGATCGTCTCCTAAAGTTTTACAAGCTTGTTCTAAGATTTCGTATTCGGTACTGTCCCCTTGGATCATAAGGGGTTTATAGACTAATTATAAGGTTTGTAAATAGATTTAATTTTACCTTGTTCTTTAAGTTTTCTTAAATCACCTTTTGTCATTTTATCGTAGTCTGGAGTGATTGTTTGTTTTTTAAGATTCCAAGGTCTAAATAATTTTTTAATCCAATTCCACATTAGCTTTTACTTCCTCCAATGTATCCACCTATAACACCTATTAAACCTGTAACAGACATCTTCATAAGAACTATTATACTATCATCTACCGGTCTATTTTCTTCAACAGCTACCCAATAGTCACCAATGATAATAACTCCTAATAAAATTAAAACACCTGCTGTGATTAATAATATTACAATATCTTTAAAATTTTTAATCATTATATTTTTTGCATCCTTGGATCTGTTGATAAAATATTTTTTTCTGCTTTTGGTCTAGCTACAGAATCTTTGCTTCTTTTTCTAAGTTGAGCGATAGCAGATTCTTTCATCTGTTTTTCTTTTTTAAGTTTTTGTAAATCTCTTTCCAGGTTCATTTTTTACCTCCTCCATTACGGAAGATTTGTGTACCCTTAATGCCATAAATGCTCGCTACGACAAGTATCCATAAATTTGTAAACCACGATGGAAGCTGCGAGAACATCTCGAAAAATAATTTTACTTTGTCCATCGCTGTCGGGTCATCCGATATGACCGCCCACGCAAGCACCAACACGGGCAAACTTAATATTACGAGGACCGCCTCGTCCTTCCAGTCCGATTGCCTTGCTTCTAATAATTTGCCTTGGTAAGCTTCCTGGCCTTGAGCCATTTTTGTAGCGTGCATAAGCTGTGCTTCTGACATAGCCATCTTCGTCTTCTGCTTGTTAGCGTAAATTTTTGATCCTGCAGATACTGCAAGTTTAATAGCTGAAAACCACATTAAAATACTCCTTTAAATTTTGTTCCTCGTATTGCAGCTCCACCGCCTCTTGATAATTTTACCGGAGGTACTTGAGAGTTAGGTCCTTTTTTAGGTGGTGGACCATAAGGTACTCCTCCACCTTTACTATATGCTTGAAAATCAAAAAATTTTTTAGGAGCTGCAGATGTTTTTGGCACTGCTGTAACCGGTGGTGTTTTTATGCATGGTGGAAAAGTCCCATCTGGACATTTAGCTTGAGCACCTTCTCCAGCTCCTTGACGTATTGGTCTTCCAAATGCATCAATTTTTCTGTCCATTCTATCTTTTGCATATTTTTTATAAATTTCATTTCTTCCCTCTACTCCTAAACCAGTAAAACTTTTATCTGAATATAAACTTCCTTTTTTATCTGTTCCTAAAACACTTTTTTCAAAAAATTTTCTTCCTCTTATTGTATTTTTTTCTAGAGCAGGAGAGATGATAGATGCAACTACTTTGGTTCCACTAGGAAGCATACCTTTAATACCTCTTTTGGTTTCATAGGCACCTTGTAATTCAAAAGCTTCTTTAATATCTTTTGCAGTAGATAGTGTTCTATCTTTGCCAGTTTTATTTCTATTATTTATACCTATCTCTCTTGTAGTAACTCTATAATCATTTAAGTTATATTTTGTTTTAGGCTTATCTAATCCAAGATATTTAGTAGCTAATTGTTTTGTTTGATATCCAATATTTTGAATAAAGTTTGGTTGTTTTTTTGGTGGATCAACTCTAGTTGAGGTGTTTGTGGTTGTAGTTTGTCCAGTTCTATTTGTAACATTTCTGTTATGATTAATTGTTTGTTGTTTGGTAGATTTATCTACTGCAGCTCCTGTAAAGCCATAACCCTTATCAGCTCTTTCTTGTGCTTTATCTTTAGCACCAAAATCAGCTCCACCACCTCTAAGTTTTGCAACTTTAAATTTTCTTTTCATTAATTACCTTGCCTTTTTTTTAATCTAGCTAATTCAAGTTTCTCTTCAGCAATTCTAATTCTTTCTGCTGCTTGATCTTCATTATTTTCTAGTTTCATTTTTTCAATATCTAATCTTTCATCAATTTCATTCTCTCTAATTTCATTTGAGTTCATATCTTGATCTGCTCTTCTTTGAATATCAATTGCTTTAAGATCTAATTCTCTTTCTTTCAATGCAACTAACGGATCTTTCTGTTGACCCATCGCTTCACCTTGAGCAAGTTGTGTAGTTATCTCTGCAACTCTTTTTGCAATCATTGATGCAACTCTTATCTCTGCTGCTTCTGGATCTTGTTGTAACATTTGTTGCATTTGAGGATCATTTTGAATCATAGCACCTACTTCACCTTGAGCTTTCATTGATACATGCTCAGATATGTGAGCCTGTAAAGCTGAATAAACTTGAGGATTAATTTGAACCATTCTTGTAGCTATAAATGATGCGTGTGCAGCAATATGTGCATCATGATCTTGAGTTGGGAATGCTTTTAAAGGTTTCATGTATAATGATTCCATATTTTCTGTAGCAGGATCTTTTGGTGTTGGTTTTTCCTGTGGAATTAGTAATTGATCTATATCTTGAGTACCTAATGCTTCGTAAACTCTACGATATGCCTCTCTTAAGTTGTGCATCATAGGATTTGACATAGCAATCTTTAAATTTTCGTTAGCAAGCGTAACTCTTTGTGCCATACTCATGATATTTGGGTCGGCAACCGGTATTACATCGACTCTATCATCGAAATCAGTTTGTTTTACTGCTTGATCTGCACCATATACTGAATATGGATAAATTGGTGGTAGATATGTTGCAAAAACTTTTGATAAAAGTCTAAATTCTCTTCTCATTGAGTAGTAACATCGCTTGTGTATTGCACTCATGACTCTCGAACCACGCTCTAATAAGGACACAGTCGTGCCAACAGCTCTATTTTGCATATCATTACCCGTATCCATGTTAGTAATTGCTGCAAACTTCTGTCCTGCATTAACAACAAAGCCCATTAATTGGTATAATGTAGCTGATGGCTCCTTAAATGGTAAAATTTGGAACTGATCTTTAATATTACCTCCAGGTGCATCCACATCTCTGAACTCTCCTGGCTGAAATGGTTGGTCATCGTCTCTGATTCTTATACCTCTAGACTTAAATCCTGCAGGTAAGTTAGATAATGTACCCGCATCTAGTAATTGTCTTAAAGATTGTGTAGCTGTTCTAGATAATCCACCTATCATGTGTGTTAATCCAAAACCATAAAAGCCTAATCCTGGTAAAAATTTAAAATGTACAAAATATTCTTTTCTTTTTTTAGTCTCATCTTCCATAGCATAGTTACGATAGATAGATAAAACTTCTCCTGAACCTTCATCAATCGTTATAATGTAAGGAATCTTAACTTCTTTTTCTGAGTTATTATTTTCAAACTCTTCTAAATTACAATCAACATGCATCTCAAGAACTGAGTATGAATATTGTTTATCTGTTGAAGGGGTTACTCCTTCTAACTCTTGATATTTTTTTTCAATCTCTGTGGGACCTGCTGAAGTTGGTTTTAATTCCACATCTCTATAAAATCCTGCTGCTTGTTTTTTAAGTATTTCATTTTCTCCCATTTTAATGACATGAGTAATTCTTTCACATTCCATTAAATCTGTGGTGTAGTAGGGAACCACTAAATCTTCTGCAGGAATAAATTTAGATACTGCTCTTTGCATCACTTCATCATAATAAACTTTTTTAAATGCTGATCCTGCTAACGCTAAATAAAATAATAATTGATCAAATTCTGGAGTGTACTCTTCCATCTCCTCTGTAATCATATAATTCATAAAATCTTGCACTCTTTGTGCTTGATTCATTTTTTCATTATCCTCCACCCCAAGAACTCTAGTTTTAACTGGTCCTGAAGATGGTAATAATTCTTTATAGGCTTGTGCTTGAAATGATGTAACTGCTTCTGATAGTAGAGGATGAGTCACGGATGCCGAACCTTTAAACGGTCTAGTCATCTCTGTGTGTTTAATTCCAAGAAGATCTAAATTACTTGTATATGAAGTTTCCCAATCTTTTCTAGAGACTCTATCTTTTTTATAATCATCTAATAACTGATTAGATAATCTTTGCAGAGTCTCATCTGACATGTCTTCTGCGATATTTTTAAAAAAAGATTCAGTAGCGTCAGCAAAATCCTGAACCTTTAATTCAGGTTCCTCTCCTTCTAATTCAATATCTACTTCTTGCTCTTCAAGAGTATCTGTCTCTTCAATTAGAGCTTTCTCAATTTCAGCCATGTTAACTTAATAAAGTTTTGTTGGTCTCATTCCACCTTTAGCTAATCCACCACCACGGGCTCTAATCATTTTACCTTTTTTAGCTTGTAACTCAAAACCCGAACCTGTAGTCAAAGCATCGTACTGACTTTCAGATTTTGGCATAGTTGGTGAAAGCATACCTTCTTTTTTTCTTTTAATGACAGCTTTATTTATTTTCTTTTGAGCTGCTTTTATTTTAGAAGCTTTTTCGTCAATCTCTCTTGGTAAAGCATCTTTATCAACAGTTGTCTTTGTAGTTTTACCTACAAGATTTTTTGTTTCATCTCCAAGATCTATAACTCTCTTCTTAGCATTAATTTTTGATGATGATGGGGTTTTAGCTCCTGCAGGTGCTCCGATAGGAGCTGCAGTTTTTTGTGCTCCCATCATTTTTGATGCACTGTACAACGCTATACCAGCAAGTGCTGCTTTTTTTAATTTACTTCTTAATTTTTTTGACATGTCGTCTCCTTTAATTAATAATATACGTATTTCCGTTCTTTATAACTTTCTACCTCATCCTCGTCAGAATAAGTAGTTACAAAAGAACCTTGTCGGTATCTTAACATAGCTTGTGTCGTACTGTCTACATAATCGTCATGCTCACCATGAGGAAACGCAGCACATTCCTCAATTACTTCTTGAGCCCAATGTTCGTCTCGAGGATAATACACTTGTCCAGATTCAAATATTGGAGAACAAGCGTTGACTCGTGAGTGCTTATCTTGGCCTCTTCCTGGTGTGTAATCCATAACCGGTATACCCATTCGTCTTAATTCTTGTAATAAACTTTGTCCACTAGCTTTAGCTTCTATAATAATTGTCTCTGGTTGCCAATACTTATATTGATCAAGTGCAACCATTTTTAATTCTGGAAAATCATATTTACCTTTAATAGCATCAATTAACATAATAGCATCAGGCCCTGATTCGTGAGGCGTGAATATTCCCCATGTAGTAATTGCACTATAGTCGGCAGTTTCTTTTTTACTAAATGCAGTATCATAAGATTGAATAACATGTTTTAACGTAGGAAAATCCCCGACCCATGGCTGCCACCATTCACGTTTAAGAATTGCTCCTTCCTCTGACGTGGGGTTTTGCATGTATTGAGCTGACCAATTTCTAATTGATATTGACGCTTTAACTTTTTCTAATTCATCTAGGCTCCAATATTCAGGCCACACGGGTTGAACATTGTCATCTTCTCCAAGCAAAGCTGGAAAAGAAATTGTTTCCCATTGGTCTGACTTAGGTTCATTTTGTGATTTAATTAATCGACCAGTCAAATCATCTTGAGCCCACCTTGTCATTACAAGTACAATTGAGCCTCCAGGTTGTAAACGTTGTCTAGGACCAGACAAGTACCAATCAAAAGTTCTTTCCATTGCACTATCGGATAGTGAGTCTTGCTCCGTGTGTGGATCATCGATAATAAGTAAGTCCGCCCCTCGTCCTGTGATAGAACCGCCAACACCCGCTGCAAAGTATTCCCCACCTTGATTGGTCTCCCAACGTCCTTTTGCCTTACTATCTTCTCTTAGTCTAACATCTCCAAAGATCTGTTTATACTCTTGACTGTCAATTAAGTTTCTTACTTTCGCACCGAACCTTCCAGAAAGTTCTGCATTGTGTGATACCTGCATAATTTTCATTTTAGGATTCTTTCCAATCATCCAAGCAGGAAAGTATATAGATGCAAATTCTGATTTAGTGTGTCTAGGAGGCATATTCACTATGAGCCTTCCTTTTTTATTTTTTGATATCTTAGTAAACTCGTGTGCTATGTGTTGATGGTGTCCCCATTTATCTGGATCCTTATCAGTTCTGCAAATGAAATCTGGCCAAACATTCTTTACAAAATACAAGAAGTTGTCTTGGCATAATTTTATATGTTTCAACCATACTTTTTCGAGCCTCTCTCGTAATTGATCGGTGGTCAATAATTCTGTATCTGTCATCTTAATTTACTATACCCTTGGGTCCCCTTAAAATCTACCCCCTAATTCTACAAGACCATACTACTTGTATCTGTCATGTTAGGTTTAGTCAATGTTAGGAAACTTTAATAAAATTTTCGTAAAAAAATAATAATAAAAAAATTTTAATTTTTGGATTTTGGTTGGTACCTCTATTAAGTGGGGCGTTAACCTCTACGCCCCTAAGAGAACGCCATAATTTTTAAGTCTGGGCGTTATAGACTAGCTTTTTTTCTCTTCGTCTACGTAGCCGTCAATCTTTTTATATGCAAAGTATTCAACGTCTATTAGTTTTAATTTATTGGATATGGTAAACGTGTGAATTGTGTTGCCCTTCTCCAATTCAAGTTGCCAATCCCTTGCCTCGTTCTTTAATGGTTTACAGTTAATAAACCATGTCCGATAAGATAACATAATTAAACCCTCGCTATAGTTCGAATTGATAAAAGTAAACCACCCATGGACAGAATTAAACCTGTCCATGGATCAATCGTAAATAGTACAATCACGCCTAAGAATGCAATTGTAAAACTTACAATTATTAAAATAATATATAATGCTAATTCCATTATTTTATTTTTTTGTAGTTTGTTTTTAACTCAATTGATTGCCCATCTATTAAATAGGTTTTATATAATTCAGGGTAGTTTTCTTTAAACCCTTTTATATCAAATCGAGTTGTATTCTTTTTGATTGTCTCTAATGAATAATCAAAGTTTTGAAATTGACCTATAACAAAACCTCCTCGCTCCTCGACTATTGGCAACGCCTCATCTTTAACATCAACCCATAATTTATTAGATGATTTTCTTTTTTCGTTTACCTTACAAGCTAAAAACAATTTTTTATTTATATTTGCTTCTAGTTGTTTATGTTTTTTTATTGTTTGTGTTTTCATTTTTTTAACTCCTATTTGTTAGTTTGTTTTTTTATGTTTAACACATAGCCCACTTTAATGGGAGATTATAAGAAGTCAACAAAATAATTTATTTTTTTTGAGCTGCTACAGCCCCAGGTTGTGGGGCTGTAGTTTAGAATTATTCTAAAGAGCAATTGCAATTATTAAGAAAATAATTGCGCTTGTATATGGATAGAATACAAAGCATCGAACAATCATGGCTAAGAAATTCATGATGCTATTTTAATGAAACTATTCTTTGTTACCTTCTTACCTAAGCCCTTAGCAACTAAGCCTACAACCACGCCCCTCGGATCTTTAAAACGTAGGTCGTGTTTATCCCCATCGATAACGGGTCGACTCATCCACTTAGTGGGCAGCTTATCCTTAAAGACTACAGCCAGGTTTGCGCCCTTAGCTATAGCTGCCCTTTGGTCCTGGTAATTGGTCCCTGAGTCGCTAAAGGTTACATGATAATTTTTTTTATCATGATCAAGGTAGTTAAGTACTTTACTATAATCATAAAATTGCACATCAGGGTGAAGATCCATCAAGCTGCCACCTCCATCAACTTTATATTTAAACCAGGGCAGGT
>Ga0208767_1002990_pt1 | contig 12466 bp, 18 predicted proteins | sample VirMetDEL_Mar_21_FD_184514 | JGI IMG/M metagenome (GOLD analysis project Ga0208767, IMG submission 184514) | Aqueous microbial communities from the Delaware River and Bay under freshwater to marine salinity gradient to study organic matter... | ecosystem: Environmental > Aquatic > Marine >... | reverse complement strand
GGTTTGCATCAGGCCCGATGCCCCCCGCGAGGACATCGTTGTCTGGATCGTCGATCAGGGCGCCGGTAGCGGCGTCGTAGATGGCCCAGTCGCCGGGGCCGGGGTCGGTGTCCGTGGTTGCGGTGATGGGGTACGGCGAGCCCTGGATTGCGACTGGGAACGGGTTTGTGCTGCCGCCGAAGTTGTTGGAGCCGGTAAGCGTTAGAACCCCTAGCCCTGATCCAGTAGGGACATGATTGAATGCTCGGCCTCCTGTAATATCAAGGCTATTGACGACATCTGCCGTAACATCCAGTCCAGCATCATGTGTTTGAACCACTATGCAAGAGGCATAAAGTTGTAGCGCCGTACTTGCCGCGTTGCCCGTGAATGAACAGTTGTAAGCGGCGAAGTTAGTCGGTCCGAGTGAAGTAAAAGATCGCGCATAGATAGCGCAGACGGCGCTCCCTAGACGGAAATTGCAGTTGATGAATGTAGCGCCCTCGCTTGAGCTATTGCTAGAAACCATAGCAAGTCCCCAAGACGACGACGACTCCCCTAGCGATGCTAGGACATTCTTGCAGACTACGCCGCGACCAGTCCAAGTAGGCAATGCCGAGAACTGGTTATCGGTGATCTGTAAGCCGTCCAGGACCGTGTAGTTGTCCGCTACCGTCAGCGGAATAGAGCCTACCTGAGACACGACGACACCCGCTCCGAACACGCCGCCATGCTCGGATCCAGCCGCGGGCTTGTAGGTCACATTCCGCGTGGCGTCTGTCGTCAGCGTGCTAGAGAAGTTCACGCTCTCCGCGTAGGTCGCGGCATCAGCCTCGAACACGATGGCCTCGTTCTCATTCACCAAGTCCGTGCTGGTCGGGATGTTGTCCACATCCGCCTCGGCCAAGGTGAAGGTGGCGTAGTCACGCCCAACGGGGCCGATGGTTCGGGTCAGGGTCGCCGTCGCCTGAGGCACCTCGAACGCCCCAGGGTTCGCCGTAGCGCCCGACCGCGCGTTGCCCAGGATGTCCGTCGTCGGCACATCGCTGTTCACGGACGGGCCCACGCCGCCGCCGATCACATCGTTGTTGGGCGAGTCGAGCAGAGCCCCGTTCTTGCCCACATACAGCGCGAAGTCGCCTGCGCCTGGGTCGTAGGCGGTTGAGGCGGTGATTGGGTACGGCGAGCCCTGGGTGGCTACCGGGAACGGGTTGGTCGAGCCGCCGAAGTTGTTGGAGCCAGTTAGCGTTAAAGCTCCGCCGCCTATATTGACCCAAGCGGAAGTGCCCAATGACAGGCAGTTCACGAGGTCCAAGTACAAGTCACCGGAGCCGACATTGTGATATGCGGCGTTGGTTGCGCTTAATGCCGTGCAGTTATAAATCCCTGCATGGACATCGCCCGCATTGCAATACAACCGGAAGGCAAAGCCGTTTGTAATGCGGTCCATAGACACACAATTCTGAATTATAATAGGATTGCTTGCTGACCCGCTGTCCTCAATGAAGAATGGGCGGTTGCTGGCGGAACCCATACAGCCAGACACCAGAACTCCGTCAGCGGTATATACATAGATGCCATCATTGCTTGTGGTGTATACAGACAAATTCAAAAGGGCCGTATTGTTGTCACGGACAGTCAATACAGTACTTGCCCCATTGAAATGAACCCCAGCGCCAAACACGCCGCCATGCTCTGACCCAGCGGCAGGCTTGTAGGTCACATTCCGCGTAGCGTCCGTGGTCAGCGTGCTCTGGAAGGTGACGCTCTCCGAGTAGGTCCCCGCGTCAGCCTCGAAGACAATCGCCTCATCGTTCGCAACGAGGTCAGCCGAGGTGCCGATGTTCTCCACATCAGCTTCGGCCAGCGTGAACGAAGCGTAGTCCTTACCGGACCCAATCGTCTTCGTGATGACCGTGACCATCAGACCGCCGCTTTGTCTCCGGTGAGCGCCTGAATCTCAGCCCAGGTCTTCGTGATCGCAGCAGCCTCCGCGCTGTCCGCGTCCACCCAGGTCAGGTGCGCCGCGTCCGCCAGCGTCACCGTGTAGCGCCGCTTCCCAAGCTGCACACGGCCCTGATCCGGGTCGTCCGGGTCGATCAGGTCGCCCTCCCACGGCGCCATCAGCGCCTGCACATCGGGGTCATCGTGCTCCTTGTCGGAGCAGTACACGAACCGGAACCCGCTGTCAGCGCCAGTCACCGCGCCTCCGGGGTTCACATGGCCGTCGAGAACCTGCACGACATCGTTGTCGCCGTAGGTGAGACCCCCGCTCGGGGACGCCGTGATGATGAGTGCGTGTGCCATTTGCAGCAGGTGGGGTGTGGCGCGGGAGCCGAAGCCCCCGCGCCGTTTCTAGCTCAGATCAGGCGTCCTGGTTGCCCGAGAAGCCGTTGAGGCCGTCGAACAGGACCTTCTTCACATCGCCGTCATCGCCAGCCTCAAGGGCGTAAGCGATGACCTTCTCGCCGTTAGCGGCCACATCCAGCGCGAGGCTGGCAGCGGTCGCGGCGAGAGCGTCACCGACAGCGGTGGTGTCACCGTCGTACTCGGCGTCCACGATGCCCGAGAGGGCGAACTTGCCTTCCGCGCCGCTGGCGACATTCTCAAGCGCGCACACGAAGATGCCGCACTTGATGTCGTCAACGCCATCAGCACCAGTACCGGGGGCGGCAGTCGTGTCGAACACCACCACGGTTCCCTCGGGGCTGAGGTCCGTGATGGTCCGCGACACGGCCACGACCTGACCCTTGGTGATGGCCGCATGAGCCTTCAGGGTGACGGTGTGGGTGCGAATGTCGATGCCCTTCGCTCCGGGCTTGGCGATTCCAAAGAAACTAGCCATTGGTGTGTCCTCCTAAAGATCAGACGCTGTACTCAACAGCGGTGGGAGACAGGATGCCCTGGCGCTGACGCGACCGGCAGACGAAGTTGTACCAGCTGTCCACCGGAACGATGGTGGTGAAGGGCTGGTTGGGGTGACGCATCGCGGGGTGCTGGTACATGTAGCGCGTCGTGTGGAAGACGAACTTCATGTAGTTGCCGTTGATGAAGTAGTAGCGGGGACCCTGCTTGGTCGCGCCAAGCTCGGTGCCGTCGCCGCCGGTGTAGCCGGTGTACTCATCCAGCTTGGGAGCGTGGACGAGGTCGATGCCAGCGTACTTGGGCGACTGGTAGGCGGGATCCTGACGCGAGGCCGTGACGAAGGTGTCCTGGCTGGAGCGCAGAAGCTGCGTGTAGATGCGCTGACCGGCCTTCGAGCAGGCAATGAACATCGCGTTCAGCGACGGGTCATCGAAGTACTCTTGGTGGCTGGGCGGCGGGGTGAACTGCACATCGAGGAACAGCTCGTCCATCTTGCTGATGATGTTGTCAGCGTTGTCAACATCAGTCGAGCCGTAGGTCTTCTGCTGCGGAACCCACTTGGAGTAGGTCGCCGGGGCAAGACCCTGGACGCTGGTGAAGCCGCTGTACAGACCGTTGGTCTCCTCGTTGAGGAAGGCCGGGATGCTGTAGGGGCGGGTGCCGGTGGTGGCCTCCATCGCGCTGTTGGACGGAACAGCGAACAGGGCGTCCTCCATGCCGTTCAGGATCGAGGTCCAGAGGCGCTGCTCCTTGATGCGCTTCAGCCGCTTGTAGGCGGTGTGACGCGCAGCGCGGGACATGCCGGTGCCGACATTGAGTTCCACTTCGGCGTCGGTGTAGGCCATGTGGTCCACACAGAAGCGCCATTGGATCTCCCAGTTCTCGACGACCTGGGGGTTCTCCCAGGTGAAGGTCTGGTTCGGCTCGTAGTATTGGAAGGTGCTCTCCTCGTCGAACATGATGGTGTCCTTGATAGAGGAACCACCCTGAACGGTCTCGGAGGGACCTTGCCCACGAAGGAAGCGGCGCAGCAAGTAGTTGTTCTTGCAGGCCTCGTTCACCACATCTTCGGCGCTCGTCAGGAACGACGGGCCGGTGGTGTCAATGAAGTCAGTAAAGGTGCTAAGTGCAGAAGCCATCTCTTTCTCCTAGTGAGATGCCCTAGCGCCCGCTCAGGAGCCGTGCCCGTTGCACCCGATCCGGGGCATCGCTTTCGAGGAGTTCGAGGATCCTGTCCTCCATCTCATCGCTGCTGATACCCGGCTCGGGCGGCGTAGCTCCGGTCGGCCTGGACGGTGCGCCATTCTTACGAAGGTTACGAAGGTTGGTTTTTGCGGACTCTGCCTCGGCCCGGATCTGGTCTCGGAACTCGAACGCAATCGCATCCTCCATGAGAGCCTCTACCGTGTCGTAGGACTCGCCGCTGGTGAACATGCGATTCATGCGCGCGACCACACGATCCCATTCCTTGCTCTTGGTGTCCGCGACCTGCGGGTAGTCACTCGCAAGTCGAGCCCTGGCTGACTCCAGTTGAGCCGCTGCCATCTGCTGTTGCATCGCAGCGATCTGCTGCTGGAACGGCTGAAGCAACGCCTCGTAGGACTTAGCCAGGATTTGGGCACCCTCTTCGTCCAGCCCGACATGGTCGGCAAACGACTTGGCTGCTTGCAGCAGGTTGTCCTCAACGGGTTGTCCCTGCGCGGCCTCTGCTTGTTGCGGCTCGCTGGGCTCCTTGGGGCTCTGCTGGGCAGCCTCATCGTCCTTTGTCTTGGACTCAGAGAGCTTCCTGTCGATGTCGGTCTGCACCTTCTTGCGATGGGCAGCCAGACGCAGGACGGCGTCGTCGCTCAGAGCGGCGAGGTCATCCTTGCTAAACCCGTCGCGTCGGAGGACGCTCCAGGCATCAGCCAGCTCATCCGTGTCGATGTTGCTGGCTTGTTCTTCGGTGGCGGGCTCGGCGTCGTCCTCGACGGCGGCCTCGGCCTCAGGAGCGGCTTCGGAGGTCTGGATCTCCTCAGTCGGCTCGTTGGTCACATCGGGGTCGTCCCCGTCGATCTGCATGAGGTACGCATCCTCACGCTCGTCCACGGGCGACTTGGCCTGAGGTTGGGGCTCAGGCGCAACGGCGGGCTCTGCCGCCACAGTCTCTTGGGGGGTGATGTCAGTCATCAGAGTTGGTCGTATTCGATGGTGATGCCCTCTTTGTCACGCGCACGGGCCATGCTGTTCTCGATCTCCCGGCGGTTGGTGAACACCGGGCGACCGTCCTTGTCGAACTGGCCCTTGTGGTGCTTCCAGTTCCGGGGCAGTTGGTTGCTGGCGAAGTTGGGCGTCTTCTTGACGATGATTCCGAATCGCTTGCTCATTTTGCCTTGCGCTTTGCGCGCTTCTTACCTGGGTTGATGCGGGCCGCACGGGTAGCCGCAGCGGCCTTCTTGGTGTTGCGGGCGACCTGTTTCCCCGCCTTCGTCGCCTTCCGCTTTGCCCTCGTAGTGGCAGCGTACTCCCCCGCTGAGAGGCTTGCAATCGCCTTGGAGGGCATGTAACGCTCCCCGGTTGCCTTCGAGCCTTGGGTCGAGGGCTTGCCGGACTTGGTCCGCCACTTCTCCGCCGTCCAGTTCTTCAGGGACTTTTGCGACTTCTTCAGGGGCATCAGTCTCTGTAGCCTCCGCCAGCTCTTTTGTATTGCTGGGCCAGCATCTGACTCTTGCGCGCCGACCATTGGCCCGGCTTGCCGCCCTTGCCGCCAGCCTTGATGCGCTCGAACAGGCGCTTCCGCATGGTGGGGCGGGTGTAGTTCCCCGCCTCGTTGACCCGGCTCTTACCGCTCGATTTGTCCATGTAGCGCGTGGTTGCAATAGGGACAGTCGGGGTCAAAGGTGTTCGCGGCCAGCGCGTCTACCCGGTAACCAGCCAGCGCGATCTGCTTGTCCACGCGCTGGACGGTCGTGAAGATCCATGTGACAAGGCCGAGTACCAGCCCAGTCATGATGGTGTTCAGGTCAATCTTGACGGACATGGTTACCACTTGACTCGGTCTGCCCAGTAAGCAGCAGACATCTTTCCCTTGGCGATGTTGGCTCGGTGCCTAGCCTTGAACGACTTGCGCTTGGCCTTCATGGCAGCAGACTCGCCGGGCTTCGGCTTACCTGCGGTCTTCGCGCCCTTCTCACCGAAGCGGATCGTCTTGACCTTGCTCCCCTCCTTAGCCACGACGATGTGACTCTTCTTGGGGTGCCCAGGCGTTCGCTTCGGCTTGTTGTAGCCAGACACGCCCGCGCGGGTGAGTCGGCTGTCTCTCTTCGGCGTAGGCATCACATCGCGGAGTTGGGGCCTTGCACGCCTTGGGGCGCGCCTGCGGGTGCCTGCTGCATCATCTGCTGCATGATCGAGCCGATCTCCTGCATCGCCATCGGCACGCGCTTGCTCGGCGCACCACGGGTCACGCCGTTCGGGCCGACATCCTTCTTCAGACGCGGCTCCATCGACTGCGCCGCAGCCATCGTGTCCATCTGGCGCTGGGCCGAGAGGTCCTGAGCAAGACGGTTCAGCAGCTCCTGATCGACCAACTCCGCCATGTCGGGCGCGTTCATCGCGTTGCCGATCTTGTTGAAGTGATCCTTCCACGGGTAGTCGGGGAAGACCTGCATCAGTTGCAGGCTGTTCAGGATCATGCTGTGCATCTCAAGCGCACGCTTCTGGGCAAGGCCCTCCGACGCACGCTCCATGCTGTAAGGCTCGATCTCCAGCTCCAAGTCCTCGAAGCTGTAGTCGCTGCCCTCATGACCACCGCCCTGGAACATCAGGACATCCTGATCGCCAAGGCCAAGCTCGCGCGCCGCCTCGACGCCAATCGGGAACACGATGTCGTCGTCGTGATACAGGTAGAACGCCACCCCGTTCAGCAGCCGCACGGTCGCACTTGTGAAGTTCTGTTTGATGAATGCGATGCGGGTGCTGGCCGCTTCCGACGCAATGCTGTGCTCGGTGGCTGTACCGGTGCCAGAGACGGCACCACGCAAAGCCTCATCCATGCCCAACACTCTGTCTGCGCGGTTGCGACAGGTGGCGATCCAGTTGGCCTGCTGGTCCGTTTGTCCGCCCATGACAAACTCCTGCACCAGCGCCTTGCCGTCCTCGAACGGCACCACGGCCACATAGTCGTGCTCGACATTCTTCACAAGCTGCGCCGTGCGCGGGTCGTTCACACCCACGATGCGCTTGTGCTTCATCATGCTGGCCGAAGCCGCAAGCACTTGGTCGTTCAACTCACGCACCTGCGCCTCGACCGCCGTAAGCGGCGCCAGCGGGTACGGGTTGTCCGGCACCTTGTACGCACCGAACAGGATGTAGGGCCCCGTGCGCGGCCCGTAGAACGGACGCGGCTCGCGGATCAGGGACGCCTTCGCGTCGTCGTCCGCGCTGCCCAGGGGCTGGTTACAGCCAATCGTGTAGATCGCGCCGTGGAACCCAGCCTTCTCGCTCGGTGCGTCGTCCAGCTTGATCTCAGGAACAAAGATCTCGTAGCAATAGATCTCGTCCCGGTCAGGCCCGCCCTTGTGGCCGTAGCCGTACTTCTGGTTCGGGTTCTGGCTGGAGTTCAGTTCCTCAATGGCCTCAAGGTTCCAGCCTTGGTCCTTACCGGAGCGCGCAAGGTCTTCGAGGTCGTCCTTGTCGATGCGCCACATGTGGCCGTAGAAGCGGCAGTCCTCCCACCGCTCGGCCTGCGGGTCCATGAAGAACCGGCGCGGCGCAATACGCTCGCAAGTCGGCCACGCCGTGTCACCGGTAGCCGTGGGGCTGTCCGTGCTCGGCGGCATCTCCTGGCCTTTGCGGTGGTCAGGCCGCACAAGGCACACGCCAAAGCCCAGCAGCATGTCGGTGGCAAGCTCGGTCAGGACCTTCCGCAACTGGAAGTCCCGCGCCCAGCGGTTGAGGCCGTGGCGTAGCGCAATCGCCACATCCCTCTGCGCGCCGGGGCGCCGCGTCTGCACCTGTACGCGCGGGTTGTCGTACACCAGCCGGGGCACCATCAACGAGATGTACTCGTAGTAGGTGTTCTCCGGGCTGTACTCCGCCGTGAAGTCACCACGACGGTTGTAGAACGGCCCGTGGTAGCGGGCGACCTTCTCCTCATAGCCTTCGAGGTGCTGATCGCGGAACGCGATAGCCGCGTCGATCTCGGCCATGAGGTTGGACGGATTGGTGTTCAGCATCAGCTATAAGCCTCTAGGTGGACCTCGGCGTGGCCCAGCATGTCGCCAAGGCTTCCTTCGGGGTATTCGGGGATGTGGATCTCCATGCTCATGTCACGGTTCCACATGAACATCGCCGCGTAGCGCAGGCAGTCCATCGCGTGATCGGAGCAGGTCGGATCGGGGCGCTCCTTCACCGGGGCGCCGTCACGACTGCGCGCCCACACAAAGCTCGGGATCTCTTCCTCTAAGCAGGTCGGCTTCTTCGCGTCGAGACGCGCCTTGTCCTGCACAATCGCGCTTCCACGCACGATGTAGATGCGCGGGCCGTGATCGACCTTGCTCAAACCCCACCGCACCATGTCGATGCCGGTCTTGATGGGGTTCTTCGCCTTCCGGGCGATGCGGTTGCCGTCGCGGCCACGCGCAGATCCCAGCCGGTCGTTGAAGATCTTGATGTACTCCGGCTCACTCGGGTCGCAAACGAGCGCGGACAGCGGGTAGTCCTCGTTCGCCACCATGACCTGCTCTGCCCACCAGTCGCTGGTCTCGCCGGTCTTGTAGATCTCCAGCACCCGATACATGCGGTCGTCGTTCACCGCCCATACCTGGAAGCAGCCGGGGTGCCTCAGACCTTTATCGTAGGCTCCAAAGTACCACTTGGGCTCCGGCATATCCTCGGGGTCGATCATGTGGACCGCCGGGTCCCATTCCTCGAAGATGATGCCCTCCTCGCTCGCCCACTTGCCCTCGTACAAGTTCGCGCGACGCGCTCCGGTCAACTTTGCCAGGATGCCGAGGACATATGACTCGCCATTCTTGGTCCAAGTGCCCTTCTTGTGATCGAAGTACGCCGGGTTGTCTTCGTGCCGAGACAGTAGCCGGATCCGCTTGTCGCAGCGGTGCCTCTCCGGCACCTCCCGGAACCCCTGAGGGAAGTGAGTGTTCAGCCAATGGAACTCGCCTGCGGGGTTGGTGTCCGCAATCCGCATCTGCCACGGCATCTTGAAGTTACGGTTCGCGCGAGCGAGCCATTCCCAAGTGTCCGCCGTGATCTCGCGGGCCTCAAAGACGCAGATCACATCGTACTGCGTCGAGAAAGTCTTAGCGGGCTTGTCCAGACCGCCCACAACGACATGCGAGCCGTTGGGGTAGTGGTAGTTCTGCCGCGTGTTCCGGCCCGCTGTGCCGTGGATCGCCGGGTGCCCAGGCCACAAGACCTCGTTCTCCCACTCGACCAGCACCGATTCCGTCAGCGACTCCCGCGTCTGGCGCAGCATCAGCACGCGGATGCCCGCGTACCGCTCGCAGAGGTAGTTGATCCACTCAAGCAGCGCCCTGGACTTACCAGTACCCGCAGGCCCTTCGAGCAATAGCTCGTTCGGCATGAGCGACCAAAGCTCACGCGCCGCCCCGAAGGGCGTGTACTCATGGACAACCTCGCCCGACTCGCTCATGTCGAGAGCAGAGACCTCACATAGAACGCCTGAGCCCAGCGAATCGTGCCGTAGCTCGTCGTCTCAAACGCAAACTCAGCCGCGTAGCGGTGACCCGCCTCGTACTTGGAGGAGTCGAAGGCAAGCTGGTAGATGAAGTTGTAGCCGACATCATCCACACCATTCCAATATCCATCGTTCGTCAGAGAGGCAGAGGTCGTCGCGGTCAGCAGGATGCTCGTCAGCGCGTCATCCGCGACATCTTCGGTGTGGACCTGCCGCCCATTCGCCCCGGTCCCCAGCGAGTCCTTCGTCACATCGTAGACGCGGACCTGGAAGGCGTCGGTGTTGGACCCGCCAGAGCCCGCAATCGCGTCCCGGCTCAGGATCACATTGTCGGGGCGCAGCAGGCGCGCCACGAACCACACATCGTTGCCTTCGGTGACTTCTTGGATGTCCATAGCAGAAGGTGTGGCGGCCCTACGCGCCCTCCCCCCCAAGGGTATGACGAGCAGGGCCACCACTTATCGGGGGCGCGGAAACCGCTGTGGCGCTCTGCACAAGGCCGCGCGACACATCGCTGGCCGCCATGTTTCCAGACACCTGCGGCTGGCTTACTCGGAGGGTGGGCTCCGGGGTCGCCTGGGATACGGAAAGCGCGCTGGCCGTGCGGGTCTCTAGGCGGTGCTTCTCTCCAGCCACCACCAAAGCGTTGACCACGCCGTGACGGACGACGCGCCGCCCGATGCTGTGCCGGGTGATTCCCACCACCACAGGCTGAGTCACCACTTGCTGAGCAAATGGTGTGTGCGCTACCGCAAGCTGGGGCATCAGCGACCGTAGCCCATGCGGGCACCGCGCACGCGGGCCGCCTTGGACGCCTTCTTACGGCGGGCAGCGGTGCCACGGGCAGCCCCGGAGGACATGCCCATGACCTTCTTGCCGGTCTTCTTGGACGCCTTCTTGGCGGCCTTCATCCCAGCGGCGGTGTACGGGAACTTCTTCTTTCCGACTTTCGGCATGGTCTCTCCTCTCTCTCAGGCGGACTGACCGCCGTACTTAGTTGCCATCCAAGTCTCGAACTCGGACGGTGCATTGTCGGTGGGCGGGGCGCCCAAGCCCGCAGCGTTGAACTGCGCCATGATCCCGCGCATTCCAGGCAGACGAGGCGCGAAGCCGGGCTGGTCCGCAGCCGTCTCCTCCTCCTCCTCGATGTCCGTCTCCTCGAAGAAGGGGTCGGTATAGGCGTAGCTCACCTCACCAGCCTCGCCCGTGGCCCGCTGCTCCTGCGCGAACTCCTGCTTGTCCTGCTCGAACTGCCCGAGGGCAATCCCCATCAGTTCCTTCAGCGACTTACCACGCGGCAGGTAGCCCCCTTGGACCCCCGCCAGCAGCGTCTGGTAACCCGCCAGCGGGATCACGACTCGTCCTCCTCAGGACCCTCGATCTCAAGCACCTCAGGCTCCACCAGCCGAGGCTCCGCAAACCCGTAACGCTTCACATGGTGCTCCGTCTCGATCTGAGCCTTCTTCACGACAGCACCGTCGATACGGTCCCAGATCATCTCAAGCACCTTGTGGTCGCCCATACGGGCCTTGTGGACCATCCCCATCACGATCTGCTCTAGGTACTCCGGGTTGTCCGCCAGATACCTCTTGAGCGCCGTGATGAGCGACGGGCCTCGCTTGCCGGGCTTGGTCACCTGCAATCCGTTCTTCTGCAACTGCGCCCAGGCCTTCCCCGGCGTCAGCTTCTCCGCAGCGCCCACACTACTCCTCCGGCCACGGGGCCTCAAACAGAGTCCCTTCCGGCGCCTCTTCCTCCAGGCGCATGTCACGAGGAGTCGCCTCCTCTTCCGCCACCTGAGCCTCAATCCGCTCCGCCTGCTGCACCAGAGCCTCTGCCTGCACCTTCGCAGCCATAGCCTCCTGCTTCAGCATCTCTGCCCTAGCACGCAGCCAAGCTCGACGATGCACAGCCTTGCGCGGACGAGGACCGTTCGGGTCGATCTTCATGCCCCCAGATTGCCAGATCGCCAAATCACATGCTAGGGTGCCCGGGTGGTTTGGGTGGGTTTCTGACCCCCCTAAATGCCCTCTCACTCGATGGTCCAGCCAAGCAAGGACATCACCGCAGTCCTCATGACCCGGCTCTCTGAAGCCTGGTCGGGCCTTCCCATCGAATACGCTTTGCACTACGACCTGCGCGAGCGGCAAAACCCAAACCTCTACGACGGCCCTAACGGCATCATCCCTCGATCCGTCGTCGCCGCCTGGATCGCACGCGACTGGGTCGCTGACTTCCGCGACCTCTCCGCCGAACAAGGTCACCTCACGCTCACCGGAGAAGGCAAGCTCATCGTCTGGGCCTTCAACGAGCTGTAGAGCACACACTCGCGGAGCCCCAAAAATGAGTTCCGAAGGAACTCACGGTGTCGCCCCCGCGACACCCCCCTCTGCTGCCTGAAGCCACACAAGACACGGCAAACGAAGTCACTCGCAGCAGAAACTCCCCGTTGTTGCCTGCTACCCTTACCACGCGAGCCGGGGGGGCGTCAAAAGCACTAACCGCCAGAAATCTAGGCAACCCCCTTCCAGGGCCCTAGAACCACGCTCACTTACACAACTCACACTCCCACCAGACCCCGAGGCCAAGCAAGGGAGGTGCTGGAGCGCCCCGGACCAGGGGCAAGGCCCGTGTTAGTGGTCAAGGTCAGGTCAGTATAGGGAGACGAGAACTCGCACGCTCTTTGGACGCCCCAGCTCCAAAAGCCTACAACCCCGCCCCAGGCCCTTCAAATGGGGTTTTCGCTTCTCGGACGGTGCAAGTGCAGTGCATTAGCAGTGCAAGTGCAATGCAATTGCAATGCAAGTGCAGCTCGTTTGCAATGCAAATGCAACGGGGGGAACCGTATGGGACCCGCTACCAAACACACAAGAGGGGTAGGGCCCGGGGGTGGGGGGTAGGGGTAACCAGCCAAGCTCTGCTCAA
>Ga0208767_1002983_pt1 | contig 12482 bp, 16 predicted proteins | sample VirMetDEL_Mar_21_FD_184514 | JGI IMG/M metagenome (GOLD analysis project Ga0208767, IMG submission 184514) | Aqueous microbial communities from the Delaware River and Bay under freshwater to marine salinity gradient to study organic matter... | ecosystem: Environmental > Aquatic > Marine >... | reverse complement strand
GTCTGTAATAGTGTATCCGTCAAAGTTAGAATCGAGTACCTCTTGGCAATACATCTGCCAGTCGAGGTCAGTGACATAACCGCCATCAGGCTTGTTACGTCCTAGTGTGAGGTGATGTAACATAGTTGTGGATTGTATTGTGTTTGTTGATAAGTGTACAAGTTAAAGAAGTCTTGTGGTAAGAATAACAGTAAACTTGTAAGTAATGATAGTATAAGCATTTGTCCTCCTAATTATATTATAGCAAAAATAAACCAACTTGTAAATATTATCTTAATAAAATGAAATAATATCTCCATGTGGTGTGTAGACTGTAACCTTAGTAGCATACTCGCCTAGTTCATAGTTAAGTAGTGCTGTAGCAATAGTCTGCTCATTAGTCATTGATAATACAGACTGGTCGAATACGTCCGAGAACTCTGCTTTGTTAAGTGATATACATATCTCGTTCTGTGTATCGTCCTCTGCCGACCTTGTATAATCGAGACCACAAGCGTCTACTAGCTCCTCGCAGTCTATGTCTATCTCTATGTAGACATCATACGTCCCTGACTTCTGTGCATCAATGCGATGCTGTGCTGAGTCTGTAATAGGTGTAAGTGTACCATTGGCTACGTCCCTGTCGATTGCGTCTTGTAATAGACTACCTTCTTGTTCTGTCATGATATGTGTCCTCGTAATGTCGTGTGTGTCACGGCGTTGTGATTGTGAAATGATTAAGTGTAAAATTGTCTTATATATTAATTATAGCATCTTAAAGTGAGTCTAACATGATATTTGAGTAATACCACATGATTCTAATAAGTCGCATAAGACTGATTGTGATAATGATTGTGAATCTCATAAGACTCACCATTAGTCTCAACCTACTTTCTTATGTGTCTTATTTGTATTACTATTAGATTTAATAAACTTACTTTTACGATTGTAATTAATTGTTGAATTGTATTGACTTAAACTAGGAGTTAAATCTAATTCTTCTAATTCTTTAATCGTATTATATAATGATCTGTAATACTCTGTACTATGTTTATAGAATTTAAATCTTTGATGGTTCATATTATTCTCCTTATATATTATTAATTATAGTGCTAACTCTAGTTGTGCAATGTGATTGACACCGTTAACATTTAGACCTAACATTTGTAAGTTAATAATATCTAGATCATTAAGTGTTTTCTTACCTGTGAGTCTAGAGAGTGCGTCAGCTTGGACTGGATCGTCAACATAATGTAATGATCTGCCGAATGCTGTCTTAATTGTAGTCTTGATGTTTGTCATTTGTTTCTCCTTTTGTCTTATACCTTTATTATAGCAATCTAAACTGAGACTGAATCAAGATTTGAGCTGTACCACACATCTTATTTGAGTCGCATTGATTGTGAATCTAGTGTGTATCAGACTAGACTGGAAACGATACCGCAACAGATAACGACACTAACTAATAATAATTACAGTATAATACTGATTAATTCTTGTAAGTAACTGGCTAAACTTGTTAATTATTAGTATTAACTGACCCGTTGGGGGGCTGTGCGTCCCGGCTACAACGCTAATAGGCTTGAGAAATTTATGTTATTTTTCGGTATGGTACTGTATTACCTTCGGTTGGGGGTGAGTGGTAGTATATTAAGAGTTATCAACTCATATGATAACCAGTAATAGGTTGAGGGAGATGTTAGTCTCCCTCTGGGGGTCGAGTCCACCCTTCTCGTCCCCTGTATACGTGAGGGATCGACTTATATCCACGTTTTGACGTTAGAATTACCCTCTAGACCCATTGCTTGGTCTCTTTGGTCCTTATTCATGCCTAATACAAGATGATTTGCTGATCTCTCTGGACATGTAAGGAAATCTTCTAATATACTCTCCCATTCTTCTCTTTTTCTAAGTTTTATTGCATCATGAGCACTAATCGACAACGCATCAGTAAAATACTTTACACCTTGTGCAAGTGTATCCAACCTATCGTCATGTTTGACTGCACCTTTCTCACGACACATCCGACTCATCTGGTAAAAGAGCATATAGAGGAGCCGACTCTCAGGTGCACTGTCTTTATTCGACCTATAGTCCCAGTCGATAACAGAACGATCAACAATAAGACGATGCTGGTTAAGGACAGGTTCAAGAGCGTCAATAATTCGGTCTTCTTTCCGAACATTGGCACGAACCTCCTCGATGTCGATATATTGATTTGTCTGTTGAATATGTTTCTTAAATAGTTCACTGACCATTCCATCTCCAAAGTTTGTCTCGATTACAAGTTTAGTGACGTTATACTTACGACATCCTCTTAATATGTCGAGTAGTGTCTTGTCGCTGTAACCGTCTTTGTAGGCTCTCATTTCGTGTAGATATAGAAAGCCATGGCGTTGACTAATATAGGCTGCTGCTGTCTCGTCTGAGCCCCTTCCAGAGGGGTCTACGCTGCATATGGTCTCATCGTATGGACCCCATTCTCCTTGCAGCTTCATAGGGCTGTAGAAGTAGTCTCCGGGCAGTCCTACAGTTGGTGCATCCTTTATAACATTTGCTGGATCTGAACACCAGACCACGTTATCAGGAGCAGTAGTAGGATTGACGCTAGTAACCACAAGGTCAGCCATCTTAAGAGGGAACTTGTCTGCATCACTTAAACTTGTGTCGAGTTGAAATTGAAGCATGTAGTTGCTCCGACCCATAGCTGCTTCTCTTTCTAGTAGGTCTTCTTCGCTAAATCTGTCTGGATCTGTTACATCCCACTCCTCTGCACCCATATCCAGATCTTCTTGTATCTGTGGTGCTAGGAGTCCTTCGTACTGTGTAAGCTTTTTACGTCTTGGGTATCTTGACGGCCAAACAAATGGTCGATAGCTCCGCTCTGCCAGCTTACGATAAATAGTAAAAGTAGTCTGAGGAGTCCCGAGATACATAATACGGCTATCGTCTTTCGGCGTAAGGATTGCTTCGGCTTCTGTGCAGAGTTGAAGTAGCTTTTCACGCATCAACTCCGTCATACTGTTGCCCGGTACTTCTACGTCGTCCAGAATCATCAGATCTGCACGACTTCCGGTAAGCTGCCCTGTAATACCCACACTCTTCACCGAAGGAGCTTGGTGTGGTGAGCAGTTTACGTCGAAGCTTATACGAGACCACCTTGAGTCGTCTGACTTGGGTCTTAAATAGTTTAACCATGGTGTCTCTATAATTAGTTTTTGTAAAAAGATAGACATGTTATCTGCACGTTCTTTTGACGCAGAGATAATCATGATCTTTCTTTCGTTGTCATTGAATAGTGTCCATAATACAAATGCACCTGTAATCCAGCTCTTACCTACACCACGGAACGCTTGGATCTGCAAACGCTTTGGTCCGTTCTGTAAGTAGTCTGCTATAGCATACTGTGCCCGGGTTGGACTAGGTAGACTCAGCTCTTCCCACAGTGCTTGTAGGAAAAGCTTAAAGTCACCTTTTAGATTATCAATTATTTCGTGTTCCGTCATCAGAGAATAGTAGTTCTAGTTGTTTGTCTATAGGCTGTAGTTTTACACGTTTATATGTGTATGTTTTCAAACCTTCTTTTTTTGCTGCTTCTACTGGAATCTCTAACGGTAGTTTTGTCTGTATAAGATCCATGTACTTATCTATATTCTGTTTATGCTGTTTAGTTGTGATACTAGGAGGTCTTTTACCAAATACACGCATAGACTCATTATAGTCTGCTATATTATGTAGTAAGTCAATGGCTTCGATTTCTTGGTCGTAGTCTAAATTATACTGTGCTACAGTGTTTAAAACCTCTTGTTCGTCAGCTAATGGTAAGTTTGCTTGTACTTCTTTTTTAATAATATCAACAATCGCTTCTACTGACTTAAGTCTAAACTTTGTTCCGGTAATTTTTAATTTTCCGGTTTCTGCCATTTCTGATAATAAGTTTGTAATAACTTGAGGATCAGTTTTCTTACCAAACAAAGCTCGTATTTGACCCATTGCTGCATCAATAATACGATCACCTTCGTTAACTATTTCTGCTAACTCTCTAGCTACTTCCATCCTACCTTCACGACTACCTGTAATTTTATACATTCTCTTATCAAACCAGCTAGACTTACCTTCTTCTACATCCTGTAAGCCTACCTCTTTATAATACTGATGATGTAAAATATCATGTGGCTCAGGAGGACGTCGAATGACTTTCTCAGTACCGTCAGGTAAAACTACTTTTTGATTAAAACCTTTAGTAACAACTTGAGTTAAGTTACTTTGTGGACCACCTAAACTATCAGGGTCAGTCACTGGTGAGCCGGGGTAGATATTATATTCATTAAATAAATTTGTAAGCTCTACCCACTCACTACCCGGTGTATCATCTAATGCAAGACCACGATATACAGGTGCAACTACCATAGCAGCAAACCTGTGATGTAAGTTTGGTTTAGATCCAGTCAGTTTCATGTACCCACCAAGCTCGTCAACAAAAGGAAGCTTAGTTTTCTCTCTTGTTCTTTCAAACGATGACTTAACTGTTTGACTTGGCTTAGTCTGTGCAAGCTGAGAAGTTAATCTTCTAGCTTCACCTTTTATATTCTTTTTAAGTAATCTATCATCAAAGATAAAGTTACCGTTTTCATCTTTCTGAAACTGAGCTTGGTTAAAATGTCTGTTTCTATAATCAGTAACTGACTCTTTTTTTCTGCTCTGTCCAAATGCTGGTAATCCTAGATCTATCATTAACGGATCACCTTTCTGTGTACCAATACGCTCTTCTGGTGGTATATAAACTGTAGGGTCGTTTCTACCACTACCGGGGTTCAGTGTACCTTTAGGTTCTGTACCTCTTAGTTTTAAATTAAGATACTCTTCTGCTTGTTTATAGCTAATCTTGTTTTTCTTAGCTATTCTGACTATATCTCTAACTTGCTGAGATGGCATGTTAAATACACCATCTACAGTTTGTTTTAGATTTATAGCGTTATCTTTATATAACTCGTCAGCACCCATACGAGCTTTCTTTATCTGTGTTCGTGTTCTCTCTTTAGCTATCTTAGGTATACCAGTAGCTAGTCCTAATATAGGTGATAACAACAGTGGTGCGTTAAATGCAGTCTCAGCTATCTGTAACTGTTTAGCAGCTTTTAGATTAGCTGGTATGTTTGCTTCATCTGCATAGAAGAATGGTTTGTTCTTGTTTTGCTTGCTAATAACAAGCCTACCCTTACCATAACCTTCTACTTCGATTTCTCTTTCTTTCTCGTCATTCTCCAGCATCTCTCCAAGTTCTACTGGAGTGTAAGGTAATTCCTCTAGTGGTATAGGCTTGATATATGACATTATTTTATGTGTGATAAGATTTTATGTTCTCGGTCTGTTTGACCAAATGTGGCTCTCATCCAGTCGAGCCATTCTCTACTACCTTTATCCTGATTGCATCGTCGACACGAGGGTACAACATTCGTCGTTGTATCTGTACCTCCCTTGCATTTGGGTCGTACATGGTCGATTGTAAGGTTGTGTAATTCATGAAATTCTCCGCAATAAACGCATTGACAATCGAAGTGCTCTTTGATAGCTCTTCTCCAGAGCCGTTTAGATTCTGAACTTGTCATGGTTATTAAATTGTGTAAATAGTAATCAGGGTTTGGTAGTAATGGTGTCATTAAGTTCTTGTTGCTCCGCCTCTGCCTCGGTTTGCTTTACGTGATTCTGCAACAATCTTTCCACCTTTATGTGACATATCTGTCTGTGGTCCGGGTTTGCGATCTCTACGTATCTTCATTAAGTCACGTCTGTATGCTTTCTTAGCTGGTGTGCTATTTATAGCTCTTTGATCTCGTCTATGCTTAAGTCGTGACGCTTTATTCTTTCTATAGAATCTTGCAGTCCTACCGGGATTCTTGCTGAGTTTAGGTCCTGTTCTTGCCATATAATCTAGATTTAACTAAAGATGGATCTACTTTTGGTATGACTGATGCTAACCTATCTAAGGGACTACCCTCAAGGGCAACACCTGTGATGTCGTTAGTTTTTAGCCAATCACATGCGGCTTTAAGATCTGCTGTCTTAGCTTCACCACATTTTATTAAACGTAAAAATTCTTGGGTGACAAGGTAATGCAGCTCATTAAAACTTTCTTCTGCCGCTTTCTTAGGTATTACCCTTGTGGTTTCGCTCATTCGATGTCTAGTCCTTTTTTAACTATTTGTAGTGCTTTGTCATCAAGCTCGTTATCTGTAGACTCTACTAGCTTTTCTAGCAGTTCAACTACAAACTTCTTAAACTTGTCACTTTTTAGTCCTGTTAGAACTAATGGTTTAATAAGTGCAAACATTATTCTTCTCCGGGTGTAGTAATTTCTTGTTTAACATAGCGTCCGTTCTCGTCTCGCTTTGCAGCCTTTTTCTTAACAGGCTTCTTTTTAGCAGCAGCTTCTGCCTGACGTGCAGCTTCAGCTCGCTGTGCTATAATTCTTGATAGTGTACTCATTAGAATAACTTAAATTTCTTTTCTTGTTTAGGTGGCTTGACTTTGACTATTGGTACTATATCCTGACACATCTTAGCGTTAGGTGTGTTAGGTCTATACATAAAACCTTTTCTCATTAAGTCAGCACATTTGTGTGCCCGAGTAATTTCATACTCGAGTTTCATTTTCTCTTCGTATCTCTTCGCCATCTCTTTACACTGTTTATACCCTGACTTATCTAGAGGAACCATAAAATTAATCTGGAACCCCCAGTTCTCTGCTAGTGTATAACTACTAGGCTGCATAAACTCGTCAAATGGCTTGCTGTGATTACCCATATAAAAAGGGCTAAACGTCATAGTAGATCCGTTACATTGTATGTTCGGACCATATATTTGACGTGATGACGCACCATTGTTCTGAAACTGTACAGCTTGGTTAGTTACGTTACCAGTAGCAGCAGCTACAGGATTACTGACATTTGTATCTTCAGCAAATACAGGTGTACTTATTGTGCAAAGATAGAGTAAGAGTTTGTAGTAGACTCTGTTTCTATTGTTCTGTCTATTGTTATTGTTTCTATTGTCCCTGCGTCTCTCGTTGTAATCTGTAGATCCCATTCTGTTGCACCTGTTACGACTGAATATGTGCCGTTTTCTGCACCAATCGTAGAGCTGGGTACAACGTTTGTACCAGACCAAGTTTTTACTTCTGCTCCGAGTACGTCGTGTACTATCTCTTCTGTTATAGTTTGGGATGTTGTCGTTGTTGACTGCATCGACCCTGTTGTAAACTGGGGCGTGACAGTGTTTGCTCTTGCTACTGCGGGTGACAACAGGCTTAAGAGTATTATCCATTTAGTCATGTCTTTGGTTTGTCTTTTGTTTCTTTTTTACCATTGCCTGTGGACAAGCCAAAAGTGGCGAGTGCTCCAGTAAATATTGAAGCCGGAAATGTTATATCTCCACCGGGACTCTTTTTAACCATGGGTAGTTCGACATAATTAAGGGTTATGATAAACCCAGACCAGATAACGACACCAAGACGAACCATCGCCCCCAGTACCACCATCTGTTCTTCATGATCGTCTATTCCTTCTTTGATTCTTTTGAAGAGCCCTTTTTGTTCGTCAGGTTTTTTCTCCATTTGGTGATTTTATCTTGTAGGAATTTCTGGACTTTTTTACGTATCCATTCGATTAATGGCTGTGTAAGCGTTGTTGCTGCTACAGCTGTAACCGCCGTTGTAGCTGCCACTACGACAACCTCAGTTGAAGGTCGAGGTACTGGCTGTTTGATAAACGGTATTTTGAGGGTAGGTGGTTCGGGTGGTTTTTCTTCTACAGTTTCGACTGGTTTCTCTTCCTGATCTCGTAAATCGCTAGGAGGAACTACCATAGGTGTATAATATGGTACGTCAGCTGTAGGTATAGGTATTTCGACAGTCTCTATCTTCTTGATATCAGGTAATACTATGGTGGGTAATTCCATTACGCAGCTTCTAACGCTGCAACTCTAGTCTCTAATGTTTCTCTTTTAGATATTTCTTCCTGTAATGCAGCAGTAAGTAAGGGTACAAGTTTTGCAGAATCCATGCTTTGATGTATTGGTTTGCCATCAGAATCGACAGCATCTTTAGTGCCTGATACTGCTTGTGGAACAACAGACATAACTTCATGTGCTAAAAACCCATCTACAGTTTCATCAGGTGTAACTTTAAAATTAAATTTTGATGGTTTTAATAATTTTAATCTGGAAATTCCATCAGAAATAGCAACTACATTTTCTTTTAGTCTGTAATCTGATGCAGAGCTATAAGAAACACTTGAAGTAGTACCAATAATCTGACCTATATCTGTTGAACCACTTACTAAAACCACGTGATTTACTGTACCTGTATTGTTAGTATCTCTGAGTTTTATTCCATTACGAGAATTTCCAGGAAATTCAACGGTTATGTTACCCTCACTAGTTCCACCAGTAGCACTAGTACATCCATGAAGCAGTCTTCCAATTGGATCTATACGCATACGTTCTGATATCGTACTTGGTGTTCCTGATTTAAATGTTAAAGCAGTTGCACCAGCAGTTGTATCGGTCATAACTGACGCTATTTCAGTAGCTACTCCAGATGCGTTTGAATCTCTTGTTTCAAACTCAATCTTACCGATTATTTGGTTGTCTTCAGCTGTAGTATCGTTATCAGTTAGACGTATTACTGAAACGCCATTACTTTCTAAATGGAGCAGTGCATCTGGACTTGTTGTACCTATACCTACGTTTCCATTTGCTTGTATAACAAAAGGAGTTAAAGTTTCAAAAGCTGAACCATTAAAGTTTTTAGTAGTAAATTTATAACCAGCAGCATAAGCACTACTACTACCAGAACCGAAGTTAGACTCTGAAGTAATCCTGTTAGAACTATTCTGAAATTCAATAAATGTTGTTCTATGATTATTGGCTTCATCTGAATTAAAGAATTTTAAATCACCATCACCTATCGTAAATTTATCTGACAATGAAGTTGCATTTATACCTACGTTCCCAGAAGAATCTATACGCATACGTTCACCCACACCTTCATCAAAAAAGATTAAGCTATTTGAACCATCAACAAATCCACCTGTACCTATATCAAAACCATTAGTACCATTAGTTAATCTAATACATGGTTGGCTATTGTTTATTTCAAAAACCCTATTTGGACTTGTTGTACCTATACCAACTTTCCCTGACGAATCTATACGCATTTTTTCACTACCACTCATTTTAAATGCTATGGTTTCGCCAGATATATCACTACCCTGATCGACATTAATTTCGAAAGCACCATTTGTAGTAAGAAGACTTGTCACATGAGTATTATCTTTAAGTGTTATACCTCCACCAGTATCTCCACTTTCAAATCTTGCTACTAAATTATCTGTAGCATGAAATACATGAAGTGTATCACTTGGACTACTAAGACCCACTCCCATTGCTGATCCATTCCAAGTTAAGCTTGACTCACCATTTAAAGTATTAGCAGTACCAGAGCCAGTAATGACTCTGTTATCTGCGTTGTTGTTTATAAGGGTTTCTATTCCCTCTTTTTGTACTTTTGTTAATGACATTTAGCCTCCGTATACAGACTTGCCTTTTGTGATGGCTGCATCTATGGCTGTAAAGTTTTCTGTTGTCCAGATGGAGGTGGTCTCATCTAGTTTTTTATAACCTTTGATTATCTCAAGGTGTTCAACGTTTCTTTTAATTTTGTCGTTGTATTCATCAGTAGTTTCATCTGATGTTTTAGCGGTGTCGATAACTGTTACGCTATCACCAGCAGCAGAAAAGATTGCTGCTACTTCATCTGTTGTTCTTTCTTCCATTTAATTGCCCTCCAAAGCTGTGACTTTTGCTGATAATTCTTGTATTGCTTTCACTAAAACAGGTATTAGATTACCTGGTGTGGCTTCTAACTTATCTGGATTATCTTCTAATACTAAATTTAAATATTTATTATTTTTTTGTGCTTCTTGTAGTTCCTGTGCGATAAACCCTGCTCTAATTTTTCCATCATTAGTATCGGGTGTCCTCCGTTGCCACTTAAACTTTACAGGATTAAGTTTATTGATAAAGTCTAACCCTGCTGGCAAAACTTCTATATCAGTCTTGTCTCTTGCATCAGATAAACTACTAATTGAGGTTGTATTACAACGTAAACTACTTATCTGAGAATTACCTATAGTTGCTGAAGTATTCGTAGTAGCACTTGCAGGTTCAGCATTGAAACCAATACAAATATTATTACTACCTGTTGTAATAGTGCTACCTGTACTTGATCCAATAGCTACATTTTCTATTCCAGTTGTGTTTGAAAATAAAGCGTCTCTCCCTACAGAAGTATTATTATCTCCTGTTGTGTTTGATCCTAAAGCTTCACGACCTACAGCAGTATTACCTCCTCCAGTTGTGTTTGCTGTTAAAGCTGATCTACCAACGGCAGTATTGTTGGCTCCAGTTGTGTTAAGTCCTAAAGCACCAGTTCCAACTCCTGTATTTTCACTTGCTGTTGTATTACTATCTAAGCAATAAGCACCAATAGCTAAGTTGTTAGCTCCAGTTGTGTTTGCTACTAAAGCATTACGACCTACAGCAGTATTGTTAGCCGCTGTTGTATTGGCCTTCAAAGCATTTTGCCCAACAGCAGTGTTTTGCGAACCTGTTGTAAGATTTTCTAATGCACCTTGACCAATTGCTACACATTCTTCAGCAGTTGTAGAATTTGTCATTGCAAAAGCACCCATAGCTACGTTTCTTGAGCCAGTTGTGCAAGCATCTAAAGTATTAGTTCCAACAGCAGAGTTATTTTCTCCAGTTGTGTTTGCGTTTAAAGCAGCATTACCTACAGCAGTGTTATAAGATGCAGTGGTATTATTAGTCAAAGTAAAAGAGCCACAGCCCACATTTAATGATCCAGTTGTATTGCTGGTCAATGATTGGTAGCCAATTCCAGTATTATTACTCGCATCAGTATTAGCATCTAAAGCAAAAGCACCCACAGCCACGTTCTGAGTTCCAGTTGTGTTTGCTAATAATGCTTGCGTACCAAATGCTGTGTTATTACTTGCGGTTGTGTTATTAGATAAGGTTGAATTACCAAACCCACAGTTATTAGAACCTGTTGTGTTTTTACCTAAATTATCTCTACCAAAAGCATTATTATTATTTCCTGTAGTGTTTGCATCAAGAGCAATAGAACCAACGGCAGTATTATCTGCTCCAGTTGTGTTTACTTTTAACGCTTCAAATCCTAAAGCAGTATTATTATTTGCTGTTGTGTTTGATTTTAATGCCGATCTACCAATTCCAGTGTTGCTTGCACCTGTTGTATTAGCTCCTAGAGAATTAAAACCAACTGCTGTATTGTCATTAGCGGTAGTATTAGCATCTAAGGCATTAGCTCCCACAGCTACGTTGGAAGCTCCAGTTGTGTTTACTCTTAAAGCATATCTACCAACAGCAGTGTTAAAACTTGCAGTTGTATTATCCTCTAAAGCATTAACACCTATGGATACATTAGACTCTCCAGTTGTGTTTGCCTCTAAAGCTTGAACTCCGATTGCAACATTCGCAGCACCAGTTGTGTTAGCTGCTAATGTATTTTGACCCACTGCGGTGTTTGAAGATCCAGAGGTCAATGCAGTTAAAGCTGTTTTACCAATCGCTGTATTATTTTGACCAGAAACAGAAGCATCTAAAGCACTCTCTCCAAGAACAGTGTTACCAGCAACAGAGTTTGCACCTTTACCTACTGTTACACTATTGATATTAAAATCTTCGTTATTAGAAATCTTTGCAGCAGTTACTTGGTCATCACCAATCTTAACTGTAGTAACTGATCCGTTTTGTAGGATTGCTGTTGTTACTGTGTTGTTACTTGGAGTACCAATGTTTACAGTACTACCTATGACTACAGCAAAGTAGTCTGACCCAGTAGCAGGGGCAGCAGCTAATTTAACTGTACTACCAGATAAAGCAAAACCTTCTGATGGTGTTGATGTGCCAGCGTTAGGTTTTTGTACTACACCATTAATACTAAGTATAATTTGTTCTGCACTGCTAGGTGCGTTAGTAATAGTAAAGTCTTGTACGCTTCCATTAAATGCAGGGCTAAGTGTAGAAATAAAGAAGTTACCTATACTTTGTGCTTCTTCCCATGCAGTATTAGTTGCATTATAAACTAATAGCTTTGATGTAGAAGTATTGAAGAATAAATCACCAGCGTCAAGAGCACTTGTAGGGTTAGTACCACCTACACGATAACGAGCATTAAAATCATTAATATCATCAGAAAGTTGTTTAATATCATCTTCTTTACCAAGTATTTTATGATAGTTGTAAATCTGTCCTGATCCTGTAGAGCTAACCATTAAACCAACACCAGCTACCAGAGTTTCACTGTTTAAACTTGAAGGAGCGTTGTTAATAGTAACAGTAGATCCACCTACAGTTCTGCCTGTAGTGCTTGTACCTGATCCGTTAAATACAACACCACCT
>Ga0208767_1002982_pt1 | contig 12484 bp, 16 predicted proteins | sample VirMetDEL_Mar_21_FD_184514 | JGI IMG/M metagenome (GOLD analysis project Ga0208767, IMG submission 184514) | Aqueous microbial communities from the Delaware River and Bay under freshwater to marine salinity gradient to study organic matter... | ecosystem: Environmental > Aquatic > Marine >... | reverse complement strand
GATGTACACCGGTGGTAGCATATTTTCATACACATGACTAGGGCCATGTTGATCAAACAAAGCATCCAGACTTAATGCATCATTTCTTTTAGCCAGCCTGTTACCTTGTGAATCTTTAATTAGCTCGTGATGAAAATAATTGGGTCTTTTTCTTAAATTTAATATTTCTTGCAAAAGCACTTGCAAAGGTGTGTATACAAGAAGATCATTACCTCTTGTGACAAGGTTTACTCCATCCAAATGGTCCTCAACTACCACACAAATATGATAACTTATAAAACCTGATTCATTGTCCCCATATGTTATTTCTACTACTATGTCAGGAAAAATTTCAACATCAAGTATTTGCATACCAACACCATAATCAAACCACGTTACTTTATCGCAATTCAAAAATTGGACTGCTTTTCTTATGTCTAATCGCCATACTGTTGACCCAGGCGGAAGATCAGACATTGTGTCTTTATTGATTTGCGATGGAGCATCATGAGGTGCTTGAAAAAAAGTATTGATTTCGTTTGATGAAATAAATTCACTGGGATATAATAGTTTTTTTGATCGTAAAAACTTTATTGCTCGGTAGCTAACCATTCTACGTTGTGATTTTACAGCTGACTGTGTATATTTTAATCCAAATGTTTGTAGTACGTCATATACCTTATCATTGGCTGTTTGGGATATGTTTGGGTTGAATGCATTGTCAATGCGTAAAACCATATGGCCGCCGGATTCTAAAGCTAAAGTATTTGCTACTTTAAGCGCATATGCATGACCAAGATGTAAAGACCCAGTGGGTGCGGGATTAAATCTTGTGATAAAAGGATGATTAGTATTTTCCATTATAATTTGTTAAAAAATGTGTAAGATCTTCTGGAGTGCCCAGTCCCCACATTCCACTTTCATCAATTGTTTTTACACGAACCTTGCCACCATCTTCAATTAGTTCGTTGAACACAGGGCAAACATAAAACTCATTGTTGGTGCGTATGTTTTTTTCTATCATACGCTCAGCACTAGCAACGTATACACTACCATGTGCCCAATAATAGATACCAACAGTGGCATTAGTTGAGATGGGTTGTTTTTCACGCACTTCACTGACGAAGCCAGCACCATCCAACTTTGCATAACTCCATTTTGGATGAGTGCTATTAAAGCAGAGAATGCCGCCGTCCACTCCTTCGGTGGTAAAGGCATAGAGAACTTCGTTGCTGTTCCATTCGACGAATTGATCGCTATTTGCAATGATGAGCGGTTCTTCATTGTTGATGTACTCCTTTGCTAACAGTGTTGTACACGCAGCACCTTCTGTGATACCTTCAGTCTGCACAATGGTACAACCTGGTGCTACCATATTTAAAACAGTTTCTAGATTGTATTTTAGATAGTGTTCTTTCTGCACAATAAAAATATAGTTTGCTTCAATGTTTAAATTGTCCACAACAACTTGAATCATGGGTTTGTTGCCCACTTCTATCAGTGGTTTAGGAAATGTGTATCCTTGTTCAGCAAAGCGCGAACCTGCGCCTGCCATTGGTATTAGTATGTTCATTGATTTGCTCCGCCATGGTATACGTTGTTTGGGTTGTTCATCATATTCTTCTATGGCATCCAACACACGACCCAGACTCACATCATGTGTATCTGCTACAGCAAGTAGGTGTGCGCCTGCATCTAGCACGGCTTGTCTGCCTATGTGCGAATCCTCTATGATGAGTGTTTCGCTGGGTTTGGCATTGGCTTTGAGCATGCACTCAAAGTACATTTCAAAGTGTGGTTTGGGCCTATGCACATCTTCATTACTGTACCAAAAATCAAAGTATTCTATGATGCCAAGTTGTAACAAACTCATTTTTACAGTGTCACGCACTGCATTGCTGGCACAAGCAAGTGTGTAACCTCTGTCTTTAATTTCTCTGCACATGTCCACAAAGTCTTGACGTGGCTGTACAGTTTCTTTTAATATCTCAACAGTGTGTGTTTGCTTGGCTCTAGCAATTTCTGCATGACAGTCAGTGGGCAATCCCTTGCGCTCTGACAACATGTTTAGTTTGGACCTGGTGGGCAACCCGTCATAGGTGCTCAAATGTTCTTCAATTGTAATAGCGTAATCACTACCCAATGCTCTGTTGAGTGCTTCATAGTGTGTTTGCTTGCTGTCTATCAGCACACCATCTAAATCAAATACTATTAGTTTTATCATTCTTGTACTGTTCTATGAGATCACTGCAAATGCCATCAAAGTTTGTTACATCTGTATTGTGTTGTTCTGGCAAAACTGCAATAGTGGGATGTGAGAGTGTACCTGGCTGATCTGGATATGCCCAAATCCAATTGCGTGATGTCAGTGTATAAGCATCTGTGTTGTGGAAAAAGCAATGCACATTATGTTGCAGCATGGTAGCAAATGCTTCTAAATTTTTTGCGTGTGCAATAATTCCACTACCTCTAAGGAATTGTATGTCAATGGGTGTCTGTCCATCATCATGCCCTAACAACAGTACACCATCTTGTTCAAACACATCTACCTCACAGTGGTAACCTTTTGCAAGAGCTGTGTTTATGTATTCGGGAGTATTTTCTAATTCTGGATTTTTACCTGTGAGATTACCTCTATGTGATATGTAAATCATTGATCATGTCCTCTGTATTTTGTAACATCACCATGGGCAATGTATCCCAACTGCTTGGTACTTTCCATGTGTTGATATCAGGTTGACAGAATATAAATGTTGTTTGCGGAAAGTATGCAAACAGTATTCCAAATTGCAGCACCCAGTAACTATGATCTATTGCATGATGATCACTGTTTTCATAGTTGGGAGTGTCTTTGTATATGTTATTGTGTTTGCCATCTGTGCCATAAAAGTCATGCCCTATCATTACACAGATACTTGCACCTTGCTTACATGCCAAATACACTGCATGTAATCCACTACCCCAATGAAAGTGTTTGGTCCATTTACTACTTTCAGGCCACTGAAATGATGGTAAGCAACGCACTTGTGGTGTAGCGAATTGATTGTACCAATCTGGTCGTGTGTATACAGTACCTTTGTAATTGTTGTGTAATGATTCGCTTACCATACGCTTATCACAACACACCAGATGGTCAACTTCGGTGTCTCTGTACACAGCATTGGCACCATACAATGTGCCATACTGTTTAAACTGGTCCAGATCCAATCCTGTGCGACTTTCGCCATTGCCTATGCAAAATGCTATCTTCATTGATAATTCCTAATTAAATTACTTATGGCATTAAAAAATTCATCACTGTCTTTATGTTCAAAGTCACACGCAACAATATTTTTTTTATCTGTTTTGTAATTCATACCTTGTTTTGACCCGGAAAATCTATATTTTAAAGATGATAAGAATACTTTTCTGCAGTTTTGTTTTGTAGGCTCTAAGTTTTTAGCCAAGCACTTGATTTGTAAGTTGTTAAGTGGTTTTGCTAATTGTTTTATATTATCAGTATTTTTCATATCACCACCTTTATCTCGGTATTCTCCAACACGTTGCATAAAGGTTGTGCTTATACTCATTTCAAAATATCGATATTTCCTCAAGCACCATTGGCGTATTCCTTGTTGTGTTTTTGGAAAGTTAATTACCACATATAAACTGTCGGGGTAAAATGTTTGTAAAGTCTCGGGCGGCCGATGACTGGGCACCACATGAAATAAATCTGTTGTATTTGTTATTAATTGCAAAGGCTGGGTTGGAGTTTTCATTAATAATTGTTTATTAAAAACATCATCTACCACAGTGCGTTTTTTAAACTTTGAATATTCAAGAGTGTTACATTCAGGTAGTTGGCTAATTTTGAGTGCCAGACTTTCTCCGCCACAAGCATGATCATAACAAACAAACACAAATTTAGACATTGAACTTATCCAATTTAGGTAGATGCATGTGTAAAAAATTTTGGTTTATCCAATGAGCCAGTTTGATTTGATAAGTTTTTATTGGCACATTATTTTTTTCACTGTGATCCTCTGGATTCCAAGTATCATCTTTTTTATATTCTTCATACACAATATAGTCAGCAAAATTTATATGTTGATGTAAAGGATGTGTCCACTCAATTTTGTATCCTGGCAATATCAAAAGAGGAGTTTGTGTTTGTTCGCATTTTGTTTGTAACAACAGCAGTTTGTGTAACACATCTTGTTGTTCTAAACTTGGACTGTATAAGTAATCCTCCCATATGCATTTGTATTCATGATCTCTGCTGCTACTGCTTGGCCAATATCCTAAATGTTCAAAATTCCTAATGGAGTCTTGTTCTTTTAAAAAAATATTTTTGTTGTGTAGTTCCACATCTAATTTTTTCATACTAGTCAATTGGCATATCACATGTGAGTATTTTTCTCCACTGTACACTGCATCTAATAAACTGTTAAGTATGAGATAATTACTGATCGCTGGCCCACTACAATCTGAAATACTTACACCACATAGTTTTAACACTTTTGTCCAAGTTGGACGTTCGCCACTGAATGTAATACCACAACCACTAATCAATATGCTTGACATGTACATTTTCCTTTGCATAATGATCTACACTGTGACTGATATTTTCAGGGCACATTGCACAAACACTTTCGGGCTTGCCTATACCTGCAATAAAGTTTGTTAAATCACTGTTGTGACCTAGACCTTCGTACTCAACATAACCCGGAATAATGTCCAGTATGTTTGCAACTGGAGGACATTTATAGAGTTTATTTTTGTACAGTACTGGGGTATTGGGTGCACCACAAATGCTGTGGGCAGTTGCTGGATTGCTGTTGAATGGCGTAACATTATCACTGTATGGTTTTACAAAATGTCCAAAGTTGCTTTTGTATATGCTGAATCCAGGCAATACAAACTCTAAATCTTTGTGACCTTTTTTGTTATGCTTAATCACTTTCCAACCCTTGTGACATTCGAGTATACGTCTTATTTGCTGTTTAAGTATGTGCTGATGGTCTCTGCGATGCATGCTGATTTGCATTTCAAAAGGTTTATAGTCAAACCATTTCGTTGGATCATGTTTTTTTAACAAATAGCCATTTGTAATAAGTCTTAGTGTACTTTCGGGCCAATGTTGTTTAACAATCTTTATAACATTGTGTATGTGTGGATGCAACAATGGTTCTCCACCAAAAAGTGTAATAACATGTGGAGTGATGCGCTTGCTCCATGCTGAACACTGTTGTTCTATACTGTCAACACTTTCTACACCACGCCTATCAAAATCACTAAGACTTATGCAACCTTTACACGCCAAATTACAGGCATACGCAATGTTAAAATCTAGCCGTTTAATTGATATTGCCAAACCCACTCCAGCGTATGCCATCCAAACACACCCAACCTATAGGGTTGCCTTGTGTGGGTTTACTGTTTAACACAATATCACCTTTTTTAGCAGCATGCCCAGGAACACTTGCACTTTCGCTAATGGTGCGCCCTAGCAGTTCTAGTTTGTTGATTACTACACTACCATCACTGCGTATGGTGATGCCCACTTTGTTGTTTGCACCAATGTTGATGTCTTGTCGTCTGCGTGTGCCAATGTATCCTTCTTGGGCTTTGTGCTTGCCTATCACAACTTCTGTTTCATTGTCCCACACTGTGAGTGCATCGCTGGGGTCCATGGTATTGATACCAACACGCTTGTTGCCTGGTGTGGTATACAACACATCACTGAGCAGTGTTTCGCCACTCACTTCTAATTCTTTAAAACTGCCTGTTTTGCTTTGTGATAATTTTGTTTCCAGTTGTTGGATATCTGCATCGTAATTTTTAGCTACAGGAACACTTTTTAAAATGTCCTGTTTGATATTATTATAAGTTTCGGGATCAAGCATTAGGTCTTTAACACTCAATTTGTTAACTTTTATACTATCAGCAACTAGATTATTTTCAATAACCACATTGTCGTCGAGTACAGTAAGTTGTATATTATTTGTAAAACTCTCAATACCTTTAATTTTTAACTCTTCAACGCCATCCAATCTTGATACATTCAGTCCTGTAAAATCTATAGCATCATGATGTATACTTGCTTGCGGAAAATTAAAACTTTTTACTAATTGATCTATGGTTTGTGCGAGTATTTTATCCACACGTTCACGCACATATTGTTGAATACCCGGTGTGAAACTGTTTATTGCGGCTGCGCTACGCTCTTCGAGTCTTTTACTAGCAAAGTCATTGATGGCAATAGAATCCACTGCTTGTTTTATTTGTGCATTGATATACTTTTGTAGTTGTGGATCAGCCATACGCTGATGCACCATAGTTGCTACAGTGCCTGAAATATCATATACTGATAATTCTTGTTCGAGCTGCTGTTGTATAAGCTGTTCGATTTGTTCTTGTGCGGCTTCTCTTAGCCTATCCATTGATTTCTCCTAGAAGGAGATGTAAACTATATAGTCCTGATTTTTACTAAAAAGACTTTTGTACATCAACTTCTTTTCTACTTGAAAGTTTTTACTGCCTACGTCACTGGCAAACTTAGCCAGTTGTTTGAAATACATTGTACGTTTTGTCTGCTCACTTACATGCACCAACTGTTTGTCTTTGATCACATGTGCAACTTCAGTCCACTGTTGTCTATCATGAGGATTCCACCGACGATGCTTTAATAGTATAGCATCTCCGTCACTCATTTTCAACTGAAAAGGTTCATAAAATGTTCTTTGATTATAGGTCATGTTTTTATAATCTTTGATGGTGGTAAAAAAACCCACGCGGCAAAGTTTGCTTAACATAGCCAACTTTTCACGCTGTTCATCTTCTACTTCAGCAACTGTGAGCCATTCGTCAGCCGCAATAACATAATCAAAAGTTTCACCAGCAGCCAACAGTTGGCCTGGATCAACATCACAGTCAACACAATCATAACCCAACTTGCGCAAGCCATGGCCTAAAAAATTTGTACCAATGTTGAGAAACTTGCAGTCTTTGTTGAGTATCATAGTGCTTGGACCTGCACTAAGTATGGTTTTGACTTTGACTTCACTGGCTTCAGTCAGTTGTTGTGCGCTGTCTACCATGCTGTAGACAAAGTTTTCAAAGTTCATTAATGTAAAACCTTTGTAATATTCTTATTCTTAAATATATTTATCCAACATACAACATCTTGTGGCAAATTTACAACATCATTAAGTACACATATAAATATAATATCATGAACATCGAAGAGTATCTAAATTATAAGATTTATAACGACCTTTTGCCTGACCGCAGTATGATGCGTTGGTTTTTAAGAAAAGATCCATTAGGAAATGATACTGGATCAAGACCGTTTAAATTTTGTTTATCGAAATACAACCTTGATGGTGGAGAACAAACACAGTTTATATTAAACGCCTTTCCAACACTTGTAGGTGGTGAAATTTTATCGCATGAATATTACCATGACCTCGATGATACAATGGCATTGTCAAACAAAATAGATATGATTGACTTTCTAGCAATTCCAAACAAAAATGTATATCTTAATCACAGTTACGAACCAATTAGCTTGGATAATGATAGCTTTTTCTGGAACAACGATGTGTTTACTTGCAAAATAACAGGAGGCAAATCACACGGCCAACACAAAAAAAAATATGGAACTTTCGGTTGTGACACAAAACAAGGTGATAGATTGTTTTTATTACACAGTGAACGAGCAAGTTTGGATGTTAGAAAATTAAAAAATGTAATCAACTCACAAACAGTGTTACCTGTGTATTGGTTTGCAAATGGTTATGTGGCTGCCACTGAATATTTTGCAAAGTACAACCTAGAGATTTTCAATGATTTTGAGAGTAGAGCTATAAGATATAAATTTGTTTGTGCATCAAGACTGTTTAGCGAAAATAAAAAATATAGACTTGAGTTATTAAACAAGATAGAACTCAAAGATAGTGCTTACAGTTTGCTAGATGTGTGTCCAACCACCGGACAAACACCAAATGAAGTTTTGCCAACCAACAATGTTGCTCCGCACAGTTTTGATGAACATGCAAACGAAAGTGCATACATTGAGATAAGGCACGAAACACCTTTTAATACCAGTTTCTTGCATGTGGTGCTAGAAACATTGTACACAGAACAAAAACATCATCTCACCGAAAAAATATTTAAACCAATAGTATTGCAGCAACCATTTGTGTTAGCAGCGCCAACAGGTTGCTTAGGCTACTTAAAGAGTTATGGATTTCGTACATTTGATCGCTGGTGGGACGAAAGTTATGACAACATCGAAGACCCTGACGCAAGGTTAGATGCAATTGCAGATGTTATAAACAATATTGCAAGTCTTGACTGGGATCAATTGTATCAAATGCGTACTGAGATGACTGAAGTTTTAAAACACAATCATAAACTATTTTATGGAAGATTTGCAAGCGATTGCTGGCATGAACTTAAACAAAATCTTAAGCAATACGACTTTTAGTTTTCTTGCTGTTGTGCTTTAACAGCTTTTTTTGCAACCTTGTATGCGATGCGAGCAGCATTGCGTAATGCACTGCGATACTCAGTATTAGGACGACCTTTGTCAGTTCTACTACGATAGTAACGATCCATAAAGTCGCTGATGCTGTTGAAATTTTTTGCAGGTCCTTGATACATGTTTAGTCCTTTTCAATGTAACCAGTCCAGTTGTCTGGCAATTTTTGTTTCTTAACTTGTTGTGTTCTTGCATACAAGTCAATGTAAAAACTTTCTAGTTCACCACCCCATCTGTTGCGGCAATGTTCTATCATTTGCTCAACAAACGTAAAGTTACGTTTGTGATAATTTTCTATAATTTTATTGTGATTGTTGCGCCAGTGATCCAACTGTGTCATTTCATCAAGCGGAATGCTTTTTGCATCCAACACACAATAACTGGGTATTTTGTCACCATTGATCACAAGAGTATCAAGTTTCAGTACAATGTACTGATCCTTGAGTGCTTGATATTGGTCTTCGCCTAAAATAATATTCATAACGCTATTATATATGCTGTTAACAACATGGTCAATATAAATACACTACAAGGGGACAAAAAAATGACATGCGTTCACAGCATCAATTTGATGGGAGCAGCACTGGTGGGCACTGTGTTAGGAATAACACTAGGCATTATCATTTGCGCACTTTAATCAGTAATTGTAAAAGTTAGATTTTGATGATCCGGATATGTAACAGCAATATGTCCTTCTGGACAATCATAATCTATATATGCCACTAGCGTAGCAACACCAGGTGCAACCTTTTGTGTGTGATCATGTGCAATCTGCATCTTATACGCAAATGTATCCACACGATCACTAGCAGGTCCCATAAACTTTCCAATACTGCTTGTAGCAGGATGTACAATATTTTCACTGTCTTTGACTGTGAGTGTAAAGTCAGTGACTGTGCAGTCATCTCTGTGCTTTTCTCTTGCCACTGTTACTTTAAATTCACCGCCTACAGGACCATCTGTAATTTCAAAATACTCTGGCGCCCAGGTAAGAATATCCTTTGATTCGAATTTATCCCATACACTATAGCCGCCGCCAATTAGTGCAAAGGTGGCTGTGACCACACCAATACCTTTGGTGATATTTTCTACATCAAAACTAAACATTTTCGAGTCCTTCCAAGACTTACTGCTATATTTATAAATAATAGTGAGGAGATTCGATGGACTTTTTAACTCTAGTAAGCGAGGTAGGCTTTCCTATCGCTGGTGCTATTGCAGCAGGCGTATTTGTTTTCATTACACTAAAATTTATTCTGGCAGGTGTAACAGACAGCGTAAACACTCTCAAAAATATCATTGGTGCACTGGATAACCGTGTGCAGACAATGAACAATGACTTGGTTAAGATAGACACGCTGCTGAGTTATGTGCTGCATGTTCGTCCTAACATAGATCGTATTGCCGCAAACGAAGGCAAGGAGGATGCTCGACGTGATTAAAAACTTTAAAGATATTGTAGTACTAATGATTACATCTGGAGTACTATTACTGTTAGGTGTTATTATTGTAGGTGACTACATTGTGGCACTAGAAGAAAATAGACCAGTTGATGAAAGTGTTATTACACTAATGAAGATGTCAGTCACAGGATTGATTGGTGTCATTGGTGGATACATCGGCGGAAGCAAGTAATGGAACTTGATCTAGCAAGTGCGATTAAGGACTTTGGTTTTCCTATCATTGCTGCAATGGGCATGGGATATTTTATCTATTTCATATGGCAGTGGGTAACAGAAACTATTGATCCTGTTATTGGTGATGCAATGTTTACACTTATTAAACTTGTTGATCGTGTGCGTATGCTAGATAACGACTTGATCCGTCTTAATCAAAAACTTGCTATGGTGCTGGAATATAAAGCAGAACTCGAACAAAAAGGTTTTAAACTAGACGATGAACTTGAAAAGGTTTTAAGTGAGAACAGAACAAAAAGTCAAGGGTTTAACAGCACAGGTAAAAAATGAAACACTTAACAAAATTTTCAATCAAGCGAGAGCGCAAACCTTGGGTGGCAACATTTGCCAAACGTGAACTTGGTGATGTGTACGATACACTGCAACAACAAGGTAATGCTATTGTAATTGAAACAACTGAAAGTGAAAGATTACCCGACAACTATATTGATGTAGATGTGTATGTGGACTTTGCAACACCGCAAAATGAAATGTGGTACAACCTTACTTTGAAGTAGCCTTGTATACGCCTGCCCAGTCTGCAGGCTTGCCTTGCTTCATACGTTCTACCATCTTTGCGTAATATTCTTTCATCCGAGGATGCACTGCCATACAATGATCTGCTTGTTTAATTGCAGCATCCCAAGCACCGCCGTAATAGTTCTTTAGGAATGTTGTGTGTGCTTTACTTGACTTGTGCAATGTGTAGATACGCAACGGAAGTTCTTTGCCTTTAACAGCAATGTTGTCTAGTTCAAAGTAATCATACTTGTCTTTGGTTGCTGCTACAGTGTCCGGTCCTACAATAACAAGCACACCATAACTCTTTGTTTGTGACTCAAGTCTTGCTGCAACACTAACTGGATCGCCCAAGCAGTCATAGCCCATCTTACGATCACTGCCAATGTTGCCCACTAGTATCTTGCCTGTGTTTACACCTGCGCCCATGCCCACAGGAGGTTTGCCCTCGAGTTTTAGTTTAAAGTTAAAGTCCTCAACTGCTTTGAGCATTGCTTTAACTGTTTTAACTGCGTCATATGCGTGATTGGAATTGTCAATAGGAGCACCGTGAATGTGCATACTTGCATCACCAATAAACTTGATAAGTGTGCCATCGTTGTCCAACACAGGATTAGCAATAGCAGTCATGTATTCATTCATTACACTGGTAAAGCCCTGCACATCTGCACCATAACTTTCACCCAAGCCTGTAAAGTTACGCATGTCTGTCATAACACAAGTAAGGATTTTTTCCTCACCTCCTAGTTTGATTAGGCTTGGATCTTTTTGTAGTTGCTCAACAACTGTAGGATTAACATAAGTTCCAAACTGCTTTTTGATCTGCTGCTTTTGAAAGAACTCGCTTACAAATCTTGCAAACACTGCATGCAATCCAACGATCACAACTGCTATTGCTGGCATTGCTGCATCCATCAAATACAAGTAGTTTTGCCAAGCGTATAACGCTCCGTAGCCCAGTCCTCCTACAAATACAACAATAGCACCGCCAACAACATAGTAGGGTGCAAAGCGAGCAAGTATTACTAACAAGAATGTTAGGATAGCAGTAGCACCAAGTTCAGCAAGGTTTGCCCAGAATGGACGCTGTATCTGATCGCCATCTATCATTGTTTGCAGTGTAACTGCAGCAGGTATATACCCGTACTGCGGCCCTGTTGGACTAGCAATCATGCTGCCAATGCCACTTGCTGTTATACCAACAATAACTGTTTTGCCTTCAACACTGCTCCAGTCATCACTTGCGGCACTTACAGTGCTAAACTGTTTGTTCCAGCGTAGCCATATTTGTGCATTTGGATCTGTGTTTACAATGGGATATCCTGGTATGCGTATTTTCTCTACGCCGCCTGATCCTGCTTTGATTTGATAACTGGGTGCGCCTGTGGCAAGGCGTATAACTTCAACTGCTAGACTGGGATAGGTTTCATCTCCCACACGCATAATAAGAGGAACACGGCGCACTACGCCATCTATTTCTGGTGCAGTATTTGCAACACCAACACCGTCTGCATTTTCGCCTAACAGTGGAATAGGTCCTAGCATACCAGGCCATTCAAACAAGTAAGGCAGAGGGTCACCTATCTTTGCTACACCTCTGGGCACTGCATTGCGATTGACTTGTGTGCTGCCTACCTGTGCAATAACAACTCCGTTGCCTGCAATGGTTTCAATAAACGGCATGTCGCCGCCAAGTCTATCCGCTTCACTAAACACCATAGGAAGCACAATAATACCTGCGCCTGCTTCACGCAACTTTACGACAATGTCAGCAAGCACTGTGCGC
>Ga0208767_1002981_pt1 | contig 12492 bp, 14 predicted proteins | sample VirMetDEL_Mar_21_FD_184514 | JGI IMG/M metagenome (GOLD analysis project Ga0208767, IMG submission 184514) | Aqueous microbial communities from the Delaware River and Bay under freshwater to marine salinity gradient to study organic matter... | ecosystem: Environmental > Aquatic > Marine >... | reverse complement strand
TTCAATATTCTTCCCAACCAACCATTTATCTATATCGTCAAACTCATCCTTAGAGTCCAGTTTCTCGTGTATTTTTTTTAAAGAAATCATGTAAGCACGCAGAGATTTTTCTTTAATGTTTCTGGATTTATCAATAGATTCCTGTAAAGACATATTACTTTATTAGAAATAAGTTTTAAATTTAAAAAAAAAATAGAATAAAAATAGAAATGTCGCCAGAAGAAATTGCCAGATATAATAGAATGATGTATATAAGAGATTATCGTAGAAAAGAGAAAGAGAATGAAATTATATATATAAAAAAAGATACAGTTAGAATTCAAAATGTTTATGACAGGAAGTTCCCTACTCAGTCGCGAAAGAAGACAGCAGAGAATCGATTCCCTTCAAACGGTTCGACCCAGTGTGTATATTTCGATCCATTAAAAATCACGGGCATTGTTCGCGCGTCGAATTTTTGTACCGTACCATCTTCCAGTTCGACACAAGTCAACCCGCACGTGTAGTCCCCACAGCATACTAGAACTGACTCGCCAATATTATTAGCATCTTTGTGTTTACCCAGAGCGTAGTTATAGTTGAGTTGAACCCCTGTAAATTTAAATTGTGGAAAGTAAATATCCCTAAACTCTTCCAGAGCGTTCCATAAATCTGGTCTTTCACTCATAAGTTTTGTCTTAAATTTTTTTTTTTTACAGCACCACTCCCGTCGAGTTGTCGGTGTAAGATACCCTTTCCACGTGTACCCCATTAGAACCGAGCCGCCCACACTCCGCTTGATACCAAATTTCTCTAACCGTGCCGTCGCTGTCTTGTACTCTACTGTACGCAACCATTCTTCAAGAATCGATAAATCTGACATCCAATCACCGATAAAATGTTTCATAGTTATATATATCTATTATTTTATTAAATAAATTTACAAAATATCTTCTGGTTTACATCTCCAGTTTAATTTTAGATTCCAAGCGGCTGGTCCACGGGCGCTTTTCGTTTTATAATATTTAGATACTACTTTATTACCGAAGCGGTCTATGATCTCATCCGCTATGTGTTCGCACTCTAGTCTTTTTTCTAAACTTCCCATTTCATCCGCTATCCCGCCATCTTCGTTATAGTTCTTTGTAATGGGCGCACATCCGTTATACCGCAGGATACCGCCATCACGCTTAAAATACATAATATCATAGCAAAAATCTTCATACATTCGGCGGAAGCATTCTATTTTTTCTCTTGATTTATCTACTCTTACGAACTGGACAGCACCACTAACATATTTTAGAGTCCGTGTCCAAGAGTCCTTCATAAAAAATGGGTTAGCGCAGAGTGGAATCCCGCCAAAATAGAGATTGAGTGCTTTTAGATTACAGATGAACTGGTCGTGAAAATCCAGTAAATCTACAGAAGAGCCGTGTAAATCCTTCACATCTTCTATATCATCATCATAGAATACTAAATCATCTCCATCCTGCGCCCATTCATTCACTATGAAACTGCGGACGGCTCCTATCCCTGAAAACTCTTCTGGAACTAAAACAATATTACCGATGCCTGCCGCCGTGTATTCTTCTTTGTCCTTCTGTGTAGATACAAAGATAAATATAGAATCGATATCATGTTTCTTTAATAATTTTAGTGTTTTATTTTTAATTCCTTCTAATCTATTATAACTAGGGATACAAATCTTATACTGTGTTGTAACCATCTCTTTCAGTTTATTATACACGCAATCCTTAGTGAGAGAGTATTTCTTTTTACTATATAGATTCCGCCACAGATGGACTCCTACAGAGTTTTCAAGAATCCACTCTAGATTATGTTGTGTGATTCCAAATTTATCGCCTATAATATCTGGTTCAGTATATATCTCCTTAGAATAACACCACGCTATAGGGCAGAAGGCTGTGGGCTCAGCAATCAAATTCCAGTGGTTATCATGTATTTCTTTCTGATATATTTTCATATAGTTATTCCAGTTGGAATTCTGTTTAGCATTAGATTTATTACATTTTTCTATAATCTTATTCCAGTCTATAATCTTCTCTGTCTGTGATATAACGCCGATATTCGCTGTTTTGGTTCGGTTCTTTGTGCGATATGCGCCCTTCTGGTTTGAGTGTTCGCTTGAAACAAAATTACCATCGCTAAGTCTTTTTAGTAGAAATAAATCCGTGTCAACCCACACACATTTTTCCTGTTTAGATAAGAGAGCGAATCTAAACATATCTGATAAGGGTAATAGTTTGCTGTCTTCGGGCTGTGGAAGGATTTCGTTCGCGTCGAGAATTGTAAGAGACATATTATCCCAGATTCGGTTAAATGTTTTAAACTGGTCTACTCTGCTATATGTATAGATATTCACTTGGTATCCTAACCGAATCCAAGATTTAATACACATAACAGAAATGTCATCTAAAAGTGGCTGAATCCAGAGACACGAAACAGTGTTATTCATATATAAATAACTAGAATTTATTTCTTAGATAAAAATAAATCTTTCAAAATTTAATAAAATAGTAAAAAAAATCAGTCCTAAATAATAACAAATAAAACAAATCATAAACAAAATATTAAGCCGCGTTGTGGTAAAGTTTAATACGGAATTTATGGGCACCATTGAGCGAACCAGTGCCCCAGTTTTTCATAGCAATTTCAATACTCCCGGCAGAAACCGATATGATCTTGAAATTTGCTGCCCCGTTCACGTTGTATGAACCAGAGTACGAGACTTGTGTTAAAACAGCGAAGTCATTAGCACCAACACCAGAGTGGGTTATAGCAAACGCTTCTTGACCACCAGCAGCAGTAGTGAGAGCAAATGTAGTAATATCAAAGCATTCATCTGCTCCTGTAACCACGACCGCTGTACCAGCACTAACCGTCTGCGTGTAATTTACGGGGAGGGGTTTATACGTAACCGCGCGCTGGGTACTTCCGGTACTAACGACAAGCGAATTGACGGTAAGACCCTCTGCAACGGAGCAGGCACCACGAATGGTAGCATCGTTTACTTTAATAGATTGGTTTTCTTGCGGAGTACTCGATTGAAAGAACTGGGCAGACATATTGGTATAATATAAAATAATATTTTTTTTTTAAATATTTATTTAATCTTATTAATCTAATCTAATTTAGTCTAATTTAATCTAATTTAGTCAAATAATCTAGTTTTACGTAAACTACATCTTTTGGAGTTTGTCCACTGTTTTTATTAGAATTCTTGCCAAATGTATATTGTCTCTTCTGTTTTTGTGGGTCTGTCAGTTCCCAGAAAAAGATTCCGTCTTTACACACCCAGTATACTATTTGCCTATAACCCTCTTTCAACCGTTCCACACTATAATCGAATTTGTTTCGACCATACATAAGTCCAAGATCATATCCGTTATTAAATTGATCGTGGGTATATTTTTCCCTGTGTTTACACTCAAAATCTATCTTTAGTGTGTTGTCGCTGAAATCCATTGTTGAGAATTTATTTTCAATATTATTATCTACAACATTCTCATATTTTTTTTGGAGGATTTTTAAAATTTTCTCTTCTCCTTTCTTTCCAGAAATAAAATTTTGGCGGATTACATTTTTCCTGCGTTCCATAGATTTTTTCTTCCTTCTAGTATTGGCACATCTACGGCGCATTTGCTCGTGTTTCTTTTCTAATCGTATCTTTTCTAATCGTATCTTTTCTAATCTGCTTTCTATAAGCATAAAAGTAAATGAGAATAAATGTTTAAATAAAAATAAGAATAATATTAATATATTATATAATTATTAGTTGCTCGTAAGTAGATGAGCGGTGAATGTACTAGGAGTAACCCCAGTATCACCATTCTTAATCCTAATCTTAATGTATTCATAAGGAATATCGGCAACCAACATATGGAAATTCCCATCCAGAAAATATCCGCTGTGTGAACTCTCAAAGTAAGACCCGCCAGACACATTACTGACTAGAATATCAACTTCGTGTGAACTGACGGTATCCGAACTGTTAGCAATCACAGAAATATGACGGGCCGAACTCACATCAATCTCAGCAGATGTATGGGTGGACTGCCCATTGATGCTCTGTGCTGAGATAGGAGTGGAAGACGATTTGCTCAAAGATGCCCCAGATGAAGATACCGTAAGTGTCCCCGCAAGGGCGGTGTTGGTTGCGGTGATAAGAGTCTTAATCTCATCTTGTTTCGCGCTATCAGCCGCTCCAGCGGGAAGCGCACTCGAGGAAACAACAACCGCTCCCGTATCACACGCAGTAATCTTTCCATCTACAGAAGCAAGACTACTTTCCGAAGCAGCACCAGCGGGAAGCGCAGATGAACTCACAACAACCGCTCCCGTATCACACGCAGTCACTTTGGAGTTAAGACCAGCAAGACTGCTTTCCGTCGCCGCTCCAGTCGGCAGAGCGCTTGAACTCACAACCACAGCGCCAGTGTCTACCGCCGTCACTTTGCCGTTAAGGGCAGATAGACTGGATTCCGACGCCGCTCCGGCTGGGAGGGCGGACGAACTGACGACTACAGCGCCCGTATCACAAGCAGTAATCTTCCCATTAATGGATGCGTGCGAAGCGTTACCAGCAGTTATTAGCGCTTCAACCCCATCATTGTTGACTTCAATCTGTGTATTTTTAGCAAGAATGCTATCCAGTTTTGCCTTCGTGTCTAAATGATGTTGGTTAAAGATGTCGTGGGTTTCTCCATATTTGCTCATATTGTATAATTATTATTTACAAAATAATTTTAAATAATATAATTAAAAATAAATAAAATAATATAATAATATCTAAAATGGGTAAAATGTCCGCTGAAGAAATGGGAATATTATTCGCTGGTATAAGTTCTATACTTGCCACTCTTATCTATTTTACTAAGAATATTAAACAAAGTAGTTGTTGTGGAAGCGATTGTAAACAAGTAGTTACAGATAATAATGGTAATGTATTAAATCGGTCCACTGTAAGTTGTATAGACCAAGCGCTCGAAACATTCCCACCCCCACAGATTCCTGCTGCTCCGCCTATTCCTGCTCCACGTCAAGTTCATCCACTCTCTGCGATAATATAGTACTATATGTTAAAAAATGTTAAAGTATTTATTTTTTTTTCATTTAACATTTTTTAACAACCAAATATTTTTTTATTTTTTTTGAGTTGCTTCATATTCGACAAATTATATCTGTATGTTAAATGATGTTAAAGTATTTATTTTTTTTTCATTTAACATTTTTTAACATTATTATATTAATCTCTCCATCTACCAAGAACATTCGAATAGTGGGGTATTTCACGAGCAACAGATTTGTGGTGTAATTTTAACCATTTTTTATCTACTAGTTTTGTAAAGAATCTATCACTATATATCATTCTAGTTATTTTCATTTGTGCTTTCAATTCATTAAAGTGGGTCATAGGGATATAGATAAGGAAATTACCAACAATATAATCTTTCTGCTTCTTTTTGTATCCGAGCCATGTCGGTTCTTTTATATTTAATTCTAGAAATTCTTCATAAGTAATATCTATAGTAACATCTCCTTCTATAATAAAGAAACCGTGGATTTTATCTTTTATTTTATCAATCTTCGGCAGGGTTATTTCGATCATGTGTTTCAACCCACAGTGTCCAGGCTTTATAACAGATGTATCGTAGCAATCTGGTGTTAGATGTGTTGCGACCCACCCCAATTGTTTATTGTGTTCGTATGCTTCTTTATAGTAGTCTGGTAGTGGAGCATAAATAATGTAGTCCAGTGGATTCATATAGATACTATAGAAATAAATTATTAAATAATAAATTTGATTTATTTGTAGTGATTATTTTTATTATATTTACTCTATGTATTCAACCACAGAATCGATTATGTATCCTGCTGTTGGCCCGCTGTATCCATTCCTCCGCGAAGTAAGGGACGATGATTATATTACTGAAGATGAAGATGATGATTATAATAATTTATATCCAGATAGCGAACACGATGACTGTTACTGCGGTAAATGTGGTGGAAGAATGGTTACTGTATATGAACCACCCTTCACTAGATTACAAGCACGGAATAAACAGAAACTCATCGATATAACGAATACGCTTATAGAGTCATTTACACAACTGAATTACTACTGGTTTGAATATATGGAAGAACAGAAACACTATACCAAAAACGAACTAGAAGACAAATTAAATAGTCACGGCTGCTATATAACAGAAGAAATATATAGGAAAACATGTAATAGAATTAAAGACCAATATGAAGATGAGCGAGACTCACTCTTACTATATAACAGGAATGATTTCACCCAGTTCATTATGAAGGAATATCGGTTTGACAGTTACTATGATCAGTCTGTTCGCGAACACAAGTTCAATATGTATGTTGTTAATCATCTAAAGAGAAAAATTAGTCGTCTCACCAGAGTAAATATCTCGACCAAAACATATTAGTAATCTTACCGTCTTTTATATCGGGCAACCGTCTGAATCTATTATAGAACGCTGTCCTACGCTTGTTAGCAAATTCCAGACCGTCACTTTCTATATAACTGGGATAGTCACCCAACTCTGGGTCGCCCACCGAAGCAATAACATCATTCCGTAGCATCACATCTATTTTTTTTTTCTTATCTGTCGATGGACGAATGGAGTATACATCTGTTCCTAGTTTATCATTCAGTTCTTTCATTTTATCTTTAGAATACTGTGTAACTTTATAGTTTGACATCTATAAAATTATTATAAATAAAAATATAAATAAAAAATATAAATAAAAAAAATAAATTAATTTGGCAGGAGTACGAAGTCGCTACCACCAATGTTTGTAAAAGAGTAATTTTGCTTCTCGGTGAATTTTCGAAGTTTCAAAAGATTGGTTGGCGTTTTAAATATTTCAATAAAAATTATTGGTTTATATTTTTCTATTGTGTCTTTTGCTCCTTCAAGAACCACCCACTCGCACTTCTCCACGTCAATTTTCATAAAGTCGCATTTATCCAATTTGAGGGAATCAACAGTAATTGCGTCTGTTTCTTTCTTTACGGGATCAGGAAGTCTTGGTCTAATATGAGATATTGATGCTTTTCCATTATTTGTGTTACTAAAAATAACTTTTGTGTTTGAATTGAACACTGCTTTGTTATGAAGTTCTACATTTGTAATGTTGTTTTCTTCAATAGTCTTATTTAATAGAGTAAAGATGTCCGTCTGGGGCTCAAAAGAGATGACGCGTCCTGTATCTCCAACTAATTGTGAAAAGGCAACAGAGTGAGTGCCAAGATAAGCGCCGATGTCAAGCACCGTGTTGCCAGGCAGTATGAGTTCTTTGTAATAAATTAGAAGTTTCTTCTCCCAAATGCGTCCTGATTTTATAGCATTGATGACTGCTTCTTCTATATTTTCTGGGTAATATATATTAAATTTCTTATTATCAAGATATTCTATACTATTCATTTTGTATTACTATATTTATTTCTTTAGATATTAATCTAATCAAACATGCGCTTCTTGAGATCGGCACGGCTCATCGCAGCACCGCCACGCTGTTCCATAACCAATTCACCACCGAGAGCGGATTTGGCGGCGCAAGCGGCATCCAGTCCCTTCTTTGCCATACGAGCGAGATGACCCATTGAACCGAAGATGCTACCGCCGTAAATCGCACGGGCCGAACTCCACGGGATGAAGTTAGATTTATCGGCGCGGGTCTCAACCACATCCGCTTCACTGATAACACCGACTTGGGTTGCCATACTGCCTGATTCGATCGTCATCAGGCCATCATAGACAATGACAGTCGTAAGTTGGACCCCAATGGTATCAATCTGGTTAACATTCTCAACATTCACGCTGTAAGACAGTTGCGAGTTCACGTTCATACCCGACGCCACGTTACTGGGAATGTGAAGATCCGACACATCAAGTTTGATACACGAACCGACCATACCATCAATAGAACCATCACCAGTGCGCGAGTCACCGATGGTCACCGTGCGACCACTCCATTCAGGCCACGAGAGTTCGCAACCGTTCTTAACACACATCTGGTAAAGATCCTGAAGAGACATACTCGAGAACTGACCACTAACATTCAAGTAGTTGAGCGAGAGCGAGTTAATCTTGAAGAATGTATCACTGGTGAGATATGTTTTGGTCGAGTTCTGACGGGACGCCCAGATGTAGATACACTTGGGGACAGTTGAGAGTTGAATGGCGTTGTTAGTGAACGTCTGCGACGCATTCGGCGCAAGATTGACATTCATATCATTCACAAACGTTTCCGATTTGTTGTACTGGTAATTGACTTGGCGAGGGATGCTACCCTGCGAAGACAGAGGAGGGGTCAAGTAGTTGACGAGCAGGGAAGGAGGGGTAGTCGTACCAGCGCCGATTGCGGCAGTAACACTTGTAAGAGTCACACCCGCCGATGGGGAGCGCGACCAGATACGGGAGAGTTGACCAGATGCGAAGTTAAACTGGACACCCATATTGCGAACACCAATAAGACCAGACTGGAGATCACCCGAGCGGTAAAGCATTGGTGAGAGCAGTAGCGGTTCAGTCACCGTGAACAGAACAGTGGCAGTAATAGGCGTAACAGCAGCGTCGGGCGAGACGGGGTTGGTAATACTGTCTAACTGGAAGCAACCGCGGCCCGTGTCTTTACCCGAGTTCTGGTAGTTGGAGAGAGGGTTGCGGACCGAACCGACACCATCAACATATCTCTGGTATTTATCCTGTGTGGAGGGCGACATAGACAAATCAGTTTCCTTAAGATGATCGCCGATGTTGTAGCGGAGGACACCAAGTAGCGAGTCAGAGTACTGGGATTCAACCGAACTACCGTTGATTGTTACTTTAAGCGACTGAGTCACGGACGCAAGGGGCAGGAAACGGGGGGCGTCAGATTCCGTGTTAAGAAGCGGCTGACCGAGTGGGGCGGTACCCACGAATGTGAGTTGAAACTGCGCACGGGCGTAAATACGGCGGTCAATAAGAACGTTCTCGGACTGGGTGTTGAAATTCCACGTAATTCCCGCAGTTGAATAACTGTTTGCTTGCTGCTGAATGGAGTTGTTTCCCTCTGGGGCCTTCGGTATAGCCCAAATTAATTCCTTCTGTGCTGGCTCCAAAGCCTCCAGACGGGGGTCAAGAAGATTGCTACATTTGATAGGGCGGCTAGAATTTGTCATAGGAGCGGACATATTTGTATATTATAAAATAATATTTTTTTTTTAAATATTTATTTAATGTTTATTAATAAATTTGAAATCTTACATAATATTTATCTAAATAAATGCCAGATTATTCAAAATCACTCATCTACAAAATTTTTTGTAAAGATAATAATATAACAGAACTATATATTGGTTATACTACTAATTATAGAATAAGATATAACTGTCACAAATCTTGGTGTACTAATATAAATAGTAGTAAATATAATATGAAAGTATATAAATTTATAAGAGACCACGGCGGTTGGGACAACTGGAAAATGGTAGAACTCTATAAATATCCGTGTAATACTACAAAGGAAATTATTGCTGAAGAAAGAAGAGCATATGATATATTTAATGCTAAACTAAATACATTTAAACCAAATAGAACCAAAGAAGAATACTCTATAGATACATATGAACGAAAACGACAACGTTATCAAGATAATAAAATTGAACTTCTAGCAAAACAAGCAGAAAAAAAAATATGTGAATGTGGATTTCCCTATACTCATAATCATAAAAAAAGACATACAGACACACCAAGACACCAAAAGAGAATGGCCGCTTTGGAAGAAGTAAGAAATATATTACTACAAATTCTTCCGCCTAAACACTAATTTAAACTAGCATAATTTCTTCCTAAATACCAGAGATATATCGGCACTTGCGTTACTCGGTAGATTGAGCGGCAGGATAGACACACCGCCAATAACATAAAAAATTTCAATATTAATATTATTCAAAGAATCGTTAGAAACTAAATCTATATATTTTCTATATTTTGGTGCGTAGTTTATGTCACGAGATAGACTTGTGTCAATCCTATTAGCCGCTTCAGTAGCGTTGTAGTCAAGATAACTTATAACACTCCGCTTAGACTGGTTAAACTGGTCAAAATCTCTGTTAGCGAACTGTTGCGGTTTATTCCTATATGGTAGATATTCGTCACGAATACTAATACTATTGGAAGTAATAAGAATTTGCGTAATATTGCCCCACAACCGCCTGCTATCTGTTTCTTGCTCCATTATGATTTTAAGTGGTGGGGATGTAAGAGGAGTAGGCACTGCTCCCGCGTCTGGGTTGCCATTTACCCAACCATTGCTCTCTCCATTTCGCAGTTCAAAATCAATCTGGTAATCACAGCCGCCAGGACGGTCAAAGCCATAGAATCGCGCGGGAATAGTATCCAAATATTTATAGAGCAGAGCATCCACAAAAATTCTCGCAGGGTTCGCACCAGTAGCGTAAGATGTTTCTCCTACCATAGAAAACAGTCCAGTCTGGGCGTTATATTGTAAATAGACAGGAGAAGCGTGAATACCACCATGCGCCGCGTTGAAGGCGGTGTATGAAGCGGCGAAGGCGGTATTAATCATTTTAACCATAGTATTATATTTTGTACTCCAATAATATCCCGGATTTGTTAGTAAATCTTGAATACCATTGTTTTCCGAAGGCGGTTTCGGTAGTGGTCCTTCTGTAGGGTCAAGAAACTTGGGGTCAGGCAACCACACCAATTCTGTCTGAAAGCGTGTTGTCACACCGCCAGTAGTAAATTCATAGCATACGCTAAATGGTGTCGCATTTCTATCTGTGTTTGCTCCTTCTTTGATTGTCGCTATAAAAATCGGCAATTGTGCGCGGACTTGCCAACTATCTACGGCCAGTTCATAGTCGCTCTGTCTCTTGAGAATAGATGGTGTCTGCTTCTCATACACACAATCCTTAGTTGTAGCGTTTGTTACACCATTGTAGGCATTATCTATACTCAAATTGTAGTATATATGTTCGTCATCTTCTTTCTTCACTTCTCTATTATATGAATACCCATAATTAGACATTATAATATTATGAATATATTATTTTTTAAATTTAAAATCATTAATTATAACTAATATCTATCTTTTCTTTTTTTCTAAATAGTAGTGAAACATCGGCCGTTCCATTCACGGGGAGCGTAAGGGGAAGGATTGTCTGCCCAGATAGGACATAGTAGTACTCCAACTGAATGTTGTTGAGACCGTCGTTCGAAACTAAATCAATCCATTTACGGTATTTTGGTATATATGCTAAATCTCTTACCAAACTACTCTGTTTTGTTTGAGCGGCCCTTGTCGCATTATAATCTATATAACTCAAGACACTCCGTTTCGGCTGGTTAAAGTTATCAAAGATAGAGTTAGCAATCTGCTGTGGTTTCACTCTGTAGGGTAAATACGAGTCCCTAACATTAATACTATTGCTTGTAAGAAGAATTTGTGTGATATTAGACCATAGTTCCCTGCTATCTGTTTCCTGCTCCATTATAATGAAGTCGGGAGGGTCTGTCTGGGGATTAGGCACTACACCGCAGTTGGGATTGCCTTCTACCCAAGCATTACTGTTGCCCTTTCTTACTTCAAAATCAATCTGGAATTCTTTTGAGAATGGTTGATTGAATCCGTGGAACAGAGCGGGGATTGTGTCTATATATTTATACAGTTGTGTTTCAAAATAAACTTTGGCAGGGTTGGCGGCTGTAGCATACGATGATTCCCCTACAATAGAAAAGAGTCCCGTCTGTGGATTATATTGGACATAACACTCCGAACTATGAATCCCACCGTGAGCGGCGTTGAAAGCATTATAACTAGTGGTGAGTGCCGTGTTAATCATTTTAACCATAGTATTATATTTTGTCAACCAATAATAGCCGTGGTTAGTTAGTAAATCCTGAATACCGTTGTTTTGCGAGGGTGGGTTAGGCGGCGGCCCTTTCGCAGGGTCAATAAATTTGGGGTCTGGAAGATAAATCAACTCAGTTTTAAAATTCGTAGTCACACCGCCAGTAGTAAATTCATATGTAACCGAATAGGGCGTTAGATTGATATCTGTCCCAGTCGCTCCTTCTTGAATAGGACAAATTAGAATCGGGAGTTTGGCGCGGACTTGCCAAGAGTCCACACAGAGTTCATAATCGCTCTGCTTCTGGAGAATCGCTGGTGTCTGTTTTTCATAGACACAGTCATCCGTGTTGCCATTATCTACACCGTCAAAAGGATTTTCAATTGCCAGATTGTAATAGATGTGTTCTTTTTTATCAGTATTAACGATGGCACTATTAGCATACCCAAAGTTAGACATTATAATATTATCAATATATTATTTTTTAAATTTAAAATCATTTATAATCTAACTAAATAACAGATCAATTCATCCATCGGCATTCTTTTAGAAGCATCTTTGAAAATATCGTGGTATTCATCTATAGATATTTCAGGGAATCGTAGTCGGTT
>Ga0208767_1002978_pt1 | contig 12496 bp, 13 predicted proteins | sample VirMetDEL_Mar_21_FD_184514 | JGI IMG/M metagenome (GOLD analysis project Ga0208767, IMG submission 184514) | Aqueous microbial communities from the Delaware River and Bay under freshwater to marine salinity gradient to study organic matter... | ecosystem: Environmental > Aquatic > Marine >... | reverse complement strand
AAATAATCCTAATAGTGTTAGTATTGTAGCACCTAGACCACCCACAATAATATATAATAGTTTATCTATTTTACTATGTAAGGATTCTACGTCTTGGTGCAAGTGTTTGAGGTGATTATTTTTTATTGTGTTGATATCTCTTCGCAACCCTGTTATGTAACCATATAATGATATTAAATGCTCACTAGTTGTTTTGGGTTGCTTAGCCATTATTCGTCTCTCTCTAAAGGGTTTGGTTTAAAAGCATCTTCAGCATCACCACCTAGTAGTATACTAAATAAACCTGGAATAACTCCTAAGTCTTTTATATTATCCCCAATAGTTTGATCAAATATAAAATCTAATTCATCTATAGAAGCTAAATTATCTATTGTTGCTTTTAAATACATATTTTCAACGCTTATAATATTATCAATTAATTCTCTTTTTGTTTTAGCATCTATATTAGATTCAGCTATATCATTTCTCTGTGTTCTAAGTTCTAGCATATACTGCTCACCTTGTTTTAATACATCTGATATACCTGCAAAATTTAAAACTTCTGGTTCAACACCTGGTTCAAAACCTTCTTTCATTTTTTCATAAGTTCTACCAAATAAACCTATTATAAAAGATTGATTACGTTTTTCTAAATCCATTTGTGATGTATCAATTTGTTTTAATTTCTTAGCTCTTGATATAAGTTTAGCCCATTGCTTGTGATATTCTGAATTTTTAATAGGTGCTGCAACTTTAAATCTTCTTGTTACAATACTAGGTGCAGTTAAGAAACTAGATAAATCTGCCTGGTCCTCTCTTTTTTCTGCCTTAGGACCTCGTTCTTCTTTTCTAGGAATAAAATTTTCTACAATATCTATAGGGTATTGCATCATTCCTGTTAAATAAGCACCAAGTAAATAGTCTGCTACAATAGGTGTCATTGGTACAGGTTTAACTCCACCTTCTGGTGTTCTAGTAATAAATGCTGCTAGATTAGAACTATATGTTGAAAGTTTTTTAGCTATCTCTCTTGTTGATGGTCTTGCCTGTAGTTCATCTAATCTTTGTAATTCATATCTACCAATTACAGGAGCACCTGAATATAAATTTTTATTTGCCATTAATTCTATAAATGGTCTTACACCTGCTGGTATTGGTGTGCCAGGCATTATTTGACTAATAGATTCTGCTATATATTTTTGAGAGACACCAGCACTTTTTTTTAACATACCATCAATTAAACCTACTGCAATATTTGCAAATACACCTAAGTCATATGGTTTTGGAAAAGGTATAAAGGGTACTTCTTTATCTAATGTTATTCTACCCTGTTCTTTAGAAGCTGCAAAATCTATATTAGGTAATAAAAAATTTAATTGTTTTACTTGGTCAGGTACTTGTGAGTATTCTTTAAATCTTGCATTAGTAAAGTATAATGCTATCTCTGGTGCAACTACTGTTGCAGTAATTAGTGCAGTTGCTTTCTTAGGATTTTCTCCAAATAATCTATATGTTCTATATAAACCCTGTATGCTTGCATTTAAAAACATAGTGTTTCTACTTAATCCATTTAGTAGTGCACTTGATCCTCTCATACCAAAGTCAGTTGCAACTTCTCTTCCTAAAAATGATGCACCTATATCACTAAAACCTGCAGCTTTTGCTAATTGAAACTCACCCATTCTAGTTCCATATTCAGCAGCTTGCACTATTCTAGCATATCCTCTACCACCAGCACCAATTTTTTTTCCGTATTTTTTTATTACATTACTATAATAATTTTCTGCATCACCTAAAGTTTTTGATGATGTAGTAACTCCTTTCTTAACTAACTCTTTTAAATTTTTTGGAGTAAAGGCTTCAGTTTCAGATCTAGATGAATACCCCATACCATTTATTAATGCTTTTTTATAATTATGGGTTTGTTGAACTGCATCTATAAAACCCTTGCCACTAGAATAAACTGGTAAAAATTTTTTAGGACCTATTCCAAATGCAGAGTTTACAGCTCCAGCTAATGTATCTCTTATTAAGTTAAATGCTACAAAAGGTGGAGTATAAGTAATTGCTCTTGATGCAAATCTTGCATATCTAGAAAATATTCCTCTTGGTCCAAAGCCAAACATTACTTTGTTTGCACCTTTTTCCGATAAACCATTAAATAAATCTGCTAAATTTGGATCAATAACTTCGTATATTTCAGCTTTACCATTTCTATAAACAATGTCAACTACATCAGATGCAGCATCATCACTAGCTTTAAATGTATTACTAAAAGTTAAAACATCAAGACTATCTAAATTATCTAATTGATTTTTTCTTTTTCTACCAACTTTTCCTAAAACTTTTTCAGGATCAAATTTTGCACCTGATTTTTCATAAGCTCTAATAACTTTATCAACTGCAATATTTTCTATTCTTACTCTTCTATTAGCTGTAACTTTTCTTACAACTTTATCTGCATTTATTGTGCCTAACTTATCTCCCTTTTGTAACATATTATATAGAGAAATTTTAGCACGATTTCTATCACCTGCTAAAACAGTTTGATAAGTATAAGTTAATAAATTTTTGTAAAGATTAATATCACCTTCTTGTGCTTTTGTTGCTAACTTAACAGCACCTGGTCTAGCTATACCTAGCATTTTTCTTGTCTGTTGACCTGCAGCTGTTATGAGTCCAATCTTTTCTGTCTCTCTTGTTAATGGTATAAAGAAAGGATTTTCTTTTTTAATTTTTCTAGCATCTAATCTATTAATTAAACCTGATTGAACTTGGTATTCTAATAACTCATCTGTAAATACTTTGTACTCATCTAATGCTTTTTTAAAATTATTTTTTCTTACTAAATTTTTACCATATTTTTTTTTATAAGTTGCAGCATCAAGTTCTGCAAAATCTATATATTCTTTTCTAGTTGCTTTATCTATTGGTAAAGTTTTTTCTAAAGCAGGTCTTCGTTTTGATATAAAGTTTATTCTTTTTGAAGCTACATAATTTAAAAATTCATTAACTTCATTATCCACATCTAACTTTTCTAATATTTGATGTAAACCTTTACTCTTACCTTTTTTATAACTAGCACTTCTAGCAGCAGGATTAGGTGGTAAATATACACCATTCATTATAAAGTGATGACCTCTAGTTCCTGATGATGCTAATTGTCTTAATTGAAAATATGGTTGTAGTATTGGGTCTACTTTCTTTTTTGTAACTGGATCTATAAAACCTTTTTTAGATGTATATATATTTTTTAAACTTGTTACATCTCCACCAACACCTGTAATTTCTTTTTGTAATACTTTAATAAAATCCCATTGGTCAGCTAAATTAGTTCTAATTTTACTACCAACACTTAGTTCACCATTTATTGGAGAGTTTACACCCTCAGATTTACCTGTATTATCAGGCTGTTTCTTAGAATGTTTTTTTAAAATTTCACTATTTAATTTATTATTTTTTGCAAGTCTTAAATTAGCAATTTTACTTGTTATTTTCCCACCTGCATATGGTACAAAAAATCCTAAACCAGCAGCTGTCATTGCAACAGTTCCTGTTCTAATAGGATCTAGTGTTTCTCTTAATCCAATTTCTCTTTCAACTACTTGATTAGCTATATCTATAGTTCCAAACCCAGCACCTTCAACTGCAGATACTGATGCTGAACCTTTTATAATAGCATTGTTTCTTGCTTTAGCAGATAAATTAGCTAAATCTTCTGGACTATTTAATAACTCTTTCTTTATTGCCTTTTTAGTAACACCTTTTTTAGTCTGTGCTTTAATAACCTCTTGCCCAGCTTTTTTAAGAACACCTTTTGCAACTTGACCACCAACACCTGCACCAATTATATTTAATGGATCTAATACTGCAACACCTAAGTTAGCAAAAAATCCTGATGCTCCTCTACCACCTTCTTCATAAAAATTAGGTAGCTCATCCCAATATCTAGTTAAGTAAGATAGTCTAGCTTTTTGATCTTCACCTACATTATTTCCAGTAATATATGTAAACTCTTTACCCATTGCAAACGTATTAGATTGTTTCCAAGTTCTATCACTTATAAATTTATTTACAGCTTCTTTATCGGTAAGATTAACATCATCCCTATTTCTGTAATAATCTTTTGCTACAGCAGATAGCTGTTTATTTTCATAAATATTATCAAAGGTATATTTTAAAGATCCATCTGAATTAAATTGTACGGGAATTGCGTTATTAATACTGGGATCATTTTGAATAGATTCCTTAGTAACATTATATTTCTTATCTCTTTCTAATAATTCTTCAAGACTAATACCCCCTGCAACTTTTTTGTTTGCAGTTTGGTCATTAACTACATAATCTCCTAAAGATAGTTTTGTCATATTATCTAGTTACAGTTAATAAATATTGTCTAACATCACCTTTAATTCCTGGTGCAGTTACACCTTCTGGAAAACTTACTGCAAAATATCTTTGTTCTGATTTAGTACCTAGACTATCTAGGTGCTTTATTAAATCCATTTTATTTATTTTTAATTGTCCAGTTGCAGTTGCACTAGCTTTTCCTGGCTGCGGAGTTTTAACAACTTGATAATCATTTACAATATCTCTAATATAACTTTCAGTTTGTGCTGTTAATATTTTATTTGCTTCTTCTATTGCAGCACCAACATTTACTTTCTTTTGTTCTGCATTATAGAAACCACTTGATACTTGATTTGTTATTGCTCTTAATGCGTTATACTCAACATCTTTTGTACCTTTAAATGCAAATTTAACATTACCTTGTGGGTCAAACGATATTACATTATTAAAATTTCTATAGCTTGTAGCAACTCTGCCAAATTCATTTTCAGGTATTTGTAATACTCCAGGTTTTGGAATTAAATAATCTGATAATTTTGTACTAGAAAACTGCTGCATTTCTCCAGTAGCTGGAGGTGCATCTACCATGGTATCAGTAGTAGCATCACCTTCTAGTTGACTCTTAACTGTGTAAGGTCCCATACCACCAATTTCTTTTATACCAATTTGATCAAAGATAGGTTTATATTTTTCTTGAAAAGTTTTACTTCTTGTTTTGTATCTTTTATTAAAGTCTGTATCAAAGGTTGCTTTATCTAAATCTTCTTTTTTAATATTATTACTTTTTAATATTTCTTTAAAGTTATCATAGCCTTTACCATCACCAGTTATAATTTTATTTATATCTGCTAATTCTGCGGCAGGAGTACCAAATTCAGTAGCAATTCTATCATAACTACTTTTTATGTTATTTTCCATTTCAATAGTTTCTGGTAATGTATTATTAAAATAATTTTTTGCAGCACCTTTTAATACTTCTGCTTTATTTTTATCTTTAGCTTCTTTATCAGCTATTGCACCACCTAAAAAACCTGTAGCTATTCCTCTAAATGCACTCATTATTCTGCCTCCTCAGGTTTAGTCATTAGACCTTTGTCTTCTGTTTTTACTTTTTTAATATCTTGTTTTACACCTTTAGCTATTTTTTCAAACTCTTCTTTCTCTTGTTTAATTTTTATAATCTCTGTCATTTGTTTATTATTAGTTAAGTCACTTATTGACATTCTAAACTTTTCAACACCAGCTGCTACACCCATTGATGCAATCATTTCCATAACTGGTTGTGCAATTAAAAATGCTACATCAGGACTAAACTTACCTTCTACAAATCCACCAAATAGTATAACTCTACCTAGAGCTTCTACGGGTATACCTGCATCTAGCATAGCAATAACTTGTTCTGCAAATTCTGGTTTATGTAATCTATCCCAAATAAATTCTGTAGCTTGTTCAGGATCAGTTATAAGTGGTGAATGTTCCCAAGGATAATTACCTGGAGTATCTGTTAAACTTTGACCAGGTACTGGTGTATCAAATGGATTACCTATGCCTTCTTCAAATTCTCTCATTATGCTTTTAAACTCCTAATTAGTCTTGATACTTCTGTAGTTCTATCAAATTTAGCAGCAGTTGCCATATAACTACTTAATCTAGCTTCCCACATTTTATTTAATGTTTCAGCATCTACAACTTTAGGGCCAGGTACATACTTACCCATTCCTGGTCTCATTGTTGGTAAACCTCTTCCAAAACTTGGTACTTGTACTTGTGTGCTCATAGGTTGAAACTCTCCACCTCCACCCCCATAGCTTGATATTTTACTTCCTAATGCTGTACCAATACCAGCACCTATTTTAGCTCCAGTCGGTCCGCCTACAGCTCCACCAATTGCACCACCAACCCATGTTGCTGCTGATGAAACTGCACCTTTAAACATTTTACTTATACTCATTTATTCTCCTTATCCTAATAATAGATCAAAACCAAACTTACCAATCATCTGATACATTGCATCTTTAGATGCTTTGTTTTGTAGATCAACAGCAGTAGATCTTTCTAGTGCTGCCATTGCTAAGTTATGATTTCTATTTTCGCTATTTTCTGAAGAAGTGTTTACCCATGATGCTTCATCTCTCCATTGTTGCCATAGTGCTGACAATCCAAAGTTAGATAAGTTTAATAGGTTTTGTGCATTAACTTGGTTAGCTGCATTTACTGCTGCTGTGTTAGCTGTGTTAATACTTCTTCTCCAAACAACATTTGATTGATCTATCTCTCTTTGATTTTGAATATTAAATTGTTGTCTTTGATTTTCTAATTGTGCATTAAATCTATTTATGGTATCTTCTCTTTTTGCATTTGCTTCATTAACTGCAATTGTATTTTGAGCATTTAATGCATTTACTTTTGCTCTTTCTGCTTCTGCAAATTTTTTCATTGCATCTATTCTAACAGCATTTTGATCAGATATAGTTGCACTTAGTTTATCATAAAATTGATTAACTTGATTTTGGCTAGTTGCATTAAATTGAAATGCTGCATTAGCTGCAGCTTGATCTGATAAAATAAAGTTTTGTCTTGTATTTAAATTTTGTAAATTAGCTTGCTGTTGATTAGAAAGATTAGCCATATCCATTTGTAGATATGCTTGTGCGTTTGTAATTGCTGCTTGCTGATTATTAGACAAGTTTTGAAATATCATTTGCTTATAAGTATCAGCATCTGCTTTTGCTATTGGTATAGCAGAATTCATAATACCTTCAGCCAATGCTTCAGCAGCCATTGAACTTGCACTTAAACCTCTATTAGCCATTGCAGCATTAGTTGCTTTTGCAGCACCTCTTGCCCATACTGGTAATGGATTACCAGAAGCTAATGCAGTTTCAACTTCAGTTTGTAAACTTGATAATTGACCTTTAACTGTTGCGTCAGATGTAATTGTACCTGTTGCTGCAGTCATTGGTTGAGTAACCGTACCTGTTGCAGCTGTCATTGTAGGTGTTAATGATGTAACTGTAGAAGGTGTAATAGTTGCAGCAGTTTGTGCTGTAGGGGCTGTTATACTAGTTCCTGTTATAGTGCTTGGGGCAGCTATAGTTGGGGCTGTTGGAGCAGTTGGCACTGCAGCCGCAGTAGTTCCTGTAAGCCCACTTGTTGCCATTAATTCATTAGTTGCCACATTCTGTAGTTGTGGATTTATAGTTGTACCTGTAGGTAAACTAGGTGAACTAATTAAATTATCAATTAATGCAACTGCCTTTTGCGAACCAGTTTGTTCTGTCTGCGAAGGTGCTATTGCACCCTTTTGTAGTTGTGTTTCGTCTGGTGTAGCCATTGATTATTTTCCTTGTCCTCTATTTTTAGATCTCTTGGGCACTCGTTTATTATATTTTTTACTGTGTTTCCCAGGTCGTTTCTTTTTAGTTTCTTTTACAAAATTGTTAACGCCTATGAGGGACTTGCGTTTAGCCATTTAACTATGGTTTAGTTGGCCATGTAGCATTTTCACATTTTTCAACAGTGTCTTTTCCATCAGGCAGATCTCTTAAATTTTGTCTGTATGTTGTCATGTCAGATGACATAGTAACATCAGATAAAGCATAAAAGTCTGTCTCTGCTAGAAGCTGATTTCTTTTAGCTCTTAGGCTAGCTTGTGCTCTTGCTACAGCACCATCAGCCCAAGCTGCTTCTTCAGCATCTCTAGCTGTTTCTTCAGCTGCCGTGAATTGGATTCTTTCACCGTTGACCATTTTATATCTTGGCATATTTTTCTCCTTGTGTTTGTGTTATTATCATAATTTTTTATTTAACTCCATACATATCTATTGTACCTGAATCTATATTTCCTGAACTCATTTGAAATCTTACAGCATCAACTGCACTTGTTGTATTACCATACCCTGTTGTGTAATATTCTTGTGAATAATCTATGTACATATAATGCTGACATCTGGCTATAAAATGTTTTACAAAAGTAGTAGAAGATGGATTAAATAAATGTAAATATCCTGATCCTGACTGGTCATTATCCGTACCCACTCCTGTAAATAAATTTTGAAAACCAGTTCCTTGTGCTAAATCTTGTGCGGTATAATAAGATAAAGCTGTACTTGAGTCACCCTCATTATGACTAGCATAAAAATAAGTAGTTGTTTTAGCAACATTATAATTTGAGCCACTATCTGTACTTAAATTAAATTGAAAATTTGTATCATCTGTTGATGGGTGAATATTGTTAAAAACAAATATATATTCCTTATAAGTGCTATTAATACCTGATGTAATGCTTAAACTTGATGATGAACTAGCCGTTGATCTTGATATAAAAACTAAATTACCAAGTCCTGTTATGCTACCAAAAGCAGTTGCGTTCTTTACACCATTATTATTTAGTTTAACTAATGCCATATTAACTTTCCTTTAATCCGTATAATTTTAAAATCATGCTATCTATATTTCCACTAGACATTTTAAAATTAATAGCATTAACAGCAGAAGTAGTATTACAATAACCAGCTATAAAATCTCTTTTTGCTGCTGGGTTAGTTGCCATGTGAACAGTTTCAATTAAAAAATGTTTAACAAAAGTTGTATTAGATGGTGAAAATAAAAACATTGTAAAACAACCACCACTATCATTATCATTTTTAAAATTTTCACCAATATTTTGATATGCAGTAGATTGTGCTAAATCTTCGCCTGATGAATATCCTATACCAGCACCACCAGCAGCTTCAGTATGATTAGCATAAAAACTTGTTGTGGTCTTTGTAACATTATAATTACTACCACCATCTATTGAAAAATTTATTTGTGGTTGAACATTATTACTAGCTGAATGAAGATTAATGTATTTAACCATATATGTACTATATGTGCTGTCTATTCCTGATGTAATTGAAACTGATGATACTCCTGAAGATACTGTATTGGTACTAATTAAAACCATACTACCACTAGGAATACTTGCTGCCGCAGTAATAGCACTTATAGAATTGTTATTATATTTAACTAACGCCATATAATTTTATAACTCCACTATCAATGTTTCCTGAAATCATTTTAAAATCTACTGCATTAACTGCTGAAGTAGTGTTTGCATATCCAGCTATAAAGTCATTATTGACATATGGTGCAGCTTCATTATTAGAACCAACAGTAGTCGAAATAAAATGTTTAACAAATGTAGTAGATGATGGATCAAATAAATGTAAGTAACCTGATAAACTATCATCAGCATTTATTCCTAAATCACCAAATGCCATAAGAACTTGATAACCTGTTCCTTGTGCTAAATCATCAGCAGTTAGATAAGCTAAAGCAGACGCACTACCATCTTCATAATGATAAGCATTAAAAAATGTTGTAGTTTTAGTTGTGTTATAATTACTTCCACCATCAATACTCATATTAAATGCAAAATCAGAATTTGCTGATGGATGTATATTTATAAACTTAAATACATACTCTTTATAGGTACTATCTATTCCACTTGTAAAAGATAAATTAGCACTACTACTAGCTGTCTGTGTAGATATTAAATTTAAAGCACCACCACTAATACCTGATGGTATTGCTGTGATTGCTGATAAGGAATTGTTGTTACAAAAGTTTAAAGCCATTATGATACTCCATACATTATTATAGTTCCACTATCTATGTTGCCACTACTAAATTTAAAATCTACTGCATCAATAACTGACGTAGAATTAAAATAACCAGCTGAAAATGTTCTATTAGTATATGTTGGTTTATATAGATTGTTGAAATCTGCTATAAAATGCTTCACAAACGTATCGCTTGATGGTTCAAACAAGTGTAAAGTTCCACTTCCTGAAGCATCATTATCATTTACATAATAATCATTTATGATCGCATAATTTGTTGATTGTGCTAAATCAATTCCTGTATTGTAATAAAAGTTGCTATCACTTCCATCTTCTTTATGATTAGCTACAAAAGTAGTAGTTGTTGCTGTTATACCATAACTACTTCCACCATTTGTACTTGCTTGAAATGAAAAATTTACACCATCACTAGCTGGGTGTATGTTTATAAATTTAAATACGTATTCTTTATAAGTAGAATCTATGCCTGTCGTAAAACTTAATGAAGCTGAACTACTTGCAGTTTGGCTAGATATTTTTGTTAAAGCACCTGTGCCTGTTGCGTTAGCTGAAAATGGGTGATCGTATTTTAAATTAGAATATACTGTCATTATGCTATCCCATACATTTTGATGACACCACTATCTATGTTGCCTGACGACATTTTAAAATCTATGGCATTTATAGCACTTGTAGTGTTACCATATCCAGCAATATAGGTATTAATACTATAATCATCTTTTTGATTATATTGCATTGTAGAAATAAAATGTTTTACAAAAGTTGTTGATGATGGACTAAAAATATAAAGATAACCTACTCCATTTTGATCATTATCATTTCCTATACCTTCAGAAGCAGTGTTTGAAATTAATGGTTGATAAGAAGTACTTTGTGCTAAATCTGCACTAGCATTATAACCTAAAGAAGTGCTTGTGTCTGACTCATCATGATATGCTCTAAAAAAAGTAGTTGTTTTTGTTACATTGTAATTTGAACCACTATCTGTGCTTAAATTAAATTCAAAAGAAACATTATCAGTAGCTGGGTGCATACTGATAAACTTAAACATATAAGTCCGATATGTACTATCAATCCCACTTGTAAATGATGAAGAAGAAACACCTGATGTTATTGTATTTGTAGCTAATAAAGTTAAACCACCACCAAAACCACTAGGTAAATTATAATCGTATCTAATGTCTGTATATGTACTCATTTAACTACTCCAAACATTTGTATTGTACCAGCATCTATATTTCCTGACGACATCTTAAATTGTATTGCATCAATAGCTGAAGTAGTATTGAAATATCCAGCATAATGTTCAGCTTGACAAAAAGCATCATTTTGAGATTCTTGTACAATACCTAAATAATGTTTTACAAAAGTTGTGGAAGATGGTTCAAATAAATGTAAGTAACCTGAACCAGAACTGTCATTATCATTGTCAAAAGCTATTCCAAGTTTTTTATAATCTGTATCTTGTGCATGATCATGTGTGCTTGAGTATGATAATCCTGTGCTACTGTCAGCTTCATTATGGTAAGCTTGGAATAAAGTTGTAGTAGCTGTAACGTTATAGTTTGAACCACTATCTGTACTTGCATTAAAAGTAAAATTTGCACCATCAGTAGCTGGGTGAATATTATTAAATAAAAATAAATACTCAGAATAAGTAGAGTCTATTCCTGATGTAAATGAAACTGACGCACTAGAACTTGCAGTATTAGTTGTAAGTAATACTAAGCTACCAGCGTTTGCAAAAGAAACATTGTATTTGAGTGCGTTATATACGGACATATTATTTGTCCCTCAATAACCAACCTTGCGTAGCATCAACATAGACTAAAGTAAAACCAGCACGTTCAGTTGATACAGTAAGATTAGAAGCATCTCCTTGTATGTTGTGACTATTTCTTGCAACAGTTAAATTATTAGTATCAAATGTTCCAGCGTAATCTACTATCCAAACTTCGTCACCTCTTACAGCAGAAGCTGGAAGTGTCATTGTAACTGCACCACTTGTAGTATTTACAAAGTAACCTCTACCAGCAACCATTGTAGTTGCACTTGTAATTACAGCTTGCCAATCAACTACACCACCTGTATTTGAAGCAAATTTAGCATGAGTAACTGTTCCATCTGATGGCACTCCTAAATCTAATACGTTACCTAAAAGAATAACAAAGTCTATAACATCACCTGTTGCTAGGTTAGAAGCAAAAGTTAATGTTGAACCTGATACAGTAAATGAGTCTGTTGGTGCTTGAAGAATACCATTAAGAGATACAAGCATATGATTAACGCTTTCAGGAACGACATTAGTTCCGCTTACTTGTAATGTGTATGCTGCTTGACCATTAACAACCGATATTGCATCACACTTTTGAAAGTTTCCTACTACTGGTTGTTTTCCTATATATGCCATAATTTATCTCCTATGATCGTTTTCTGCCGTACATTGCTATTTTGCCACTTATTTCACCAGCAGAAAAATAAAATCTAACACCAGTAACCGCAGTGGTTGATACATATTTACCAGCGTAATTACCAATACC
>Ga0208767_1002975_pt1 | contig 12509 bp, 23 predicted proteins | sample VirMetDEL_Mar_21_FD_184514 | JGI IMG/M metagenome (GOLD analysis project Ga0208767, IMG submission 184514) | Aqueous microbial communities from the Delaware River and Bay under freshwater to marine salinity gradient to study organic matter... | ecosystem: Environmental > Aquatic > Marine >... | reverse complement strand
AATCTCCTCATAACCCTGGAGCCAGGGGATAGCCCTTTGAATCGACTTCCTTGCCGAAGCGGCACCGCTAGGTAGAGAAACCATCGGCCACCCCGACATAGCTTCTTGACATGAAGCTGCATCGAGTTCGCCTTCGGTAATAACGACTCGTTTTCCAGTGGCGGGAAACAAATGCTGCCCGAAGAGACAGGTTGGTGCTGTTCCTTCATAAGTGAAGATCTTGTTCTTGGTTTTGATCTTGGCACCAAGCAAGACACCAGCTTCATCAAAGTAATGGAAACGCAAAACGTCTCCGTCTTTGTAGATCTTGTACTGTTGACAGACCTTTTCGCTGATGCCTCGTTTGGTAAGCCTTGAAGCGGAACCTTTTAGCATTGCCCTTGAGGTCGAGCGTGATGGTGAATAGGTTTGTCCGTCTCCTGGTGTCCAGGTTTGACAAGCAAAGCAATAGCTGTGCCCATCAGAATACAAACTATTAGCGTCTGAACTTCCGCAAGACGGGCAGGGTTCATGACGTAAAAATTCGCTCTCGCTCGTTGATTCCTCGTGGTTGAACGATGAAGCATTCATAGTCATCCAGGGCTTGTTCAAAGCCTTCGAGTACGTCTTGTGCGGAGGAAGTTTTGTCGAGTGCCATGATCAAATAGTAGGCACAGTCTTTGATGGTTCGTAGATCAGCCATTGAGGGCAGCCTCTTGAATGGAACGGCGAAGCTCTGCGTAAGCTTCTGTTTGATTCTTGTGGTAATCCAGCCAATCGTCAACAGCTTCATAGAATCCCTTAACAATGTTTGCACCGTAAGAGGGTTCAGAAGCATCGACATCAGCCAGGATGTCACTGAACTGTTCAGCGTAAAACTCAACAGTTCCGTAAGCGTGTTTCATTTAAACCATTCAATGGGGATGGAATGAAAAGCACACCACTTGATGTCATTCTTTTCACACCAAGCAGCATACGTGGTTTTAGAGCGTTTGTCGATCTTGTTGTAAGGGGCTTGAAACACCATCCGAATGTCAAGGTCAGGATGCATAGCTTTGACAGCCAGCATCTTGCGACGATCTTCTGGTGTGAACTGCCCCTTGGTTTCAAGATAGACACCATTGGGGAGGAGAAAGTCCGGTGTGTAGTTGCATTGCAACACGTAGGGAACCTTGGTGCTCTCGTATTCAAATGGAACGCTCAGTTCTTGTAGAAGGTCAGCGACTTTCTTTTCTAGACCTGAGCGATACTTCATTCGTCGATTGCCTTCTCTACAATCTCTTCAACAATCTCAGACACAGCACGACGGATCTCATATTTGAAATCAGATCGGTCAGCCTTGTATCGAGTCACAGTGATGGGAGGCAGAGCAATGGTGAAGGTGGCTTCGTAAAGACCAAGCTCAGCGTTCTTGGAGATGTTGTAATCAGAAGTCATCGGAGTCGTCGGTGGTGGTGGTAGGGGTTACGTTCGGTTCGTTTGCTTTGAAGCCTTTAGTCTGACCGAAAAGGGCTGCGGCTTCCGTAGCGTCAAGATCTCCACCATCCACACCAGCAGAACCACTAGCTTGGATGACTTGGATCGCTTGCAATTTAAGAGACGTGCCATAGCTGTCGTCAGGAAGAGTGTAAGGCTTCTGGCGGAAAGCTACTTTGACAAGGCTGCCGGAGTACAAAGGGATCTCTTCAGTGATCGGTGTCCCTTCGCTGTCCACGATGGGAACAGGGGAGTCAGGAGACCACTTGAACTTCACTTGGTACATACCTTGAGAGACTTCCTCCCAGGGCTCAGGCTTACAGACAGAACGACGAGGGTTCTTTACCTTGCTCTTGCACCACTCAAGGAGTTCAGTGCGAGTAGCTTCGAGTTGTTCGACAACACTCTCATCCACAATGCAGGAGAGGTTGAGGTTGCCAAATTTGCTCGGCTGGAAGACAGCTTGATAGCCTTCAAGACGAACAGGTGTTTGGGTGACGATGGTTTTAGACATCAACAAAAGAAATAGGTGGAGGCTAGGACGTTCTCAGGTTTGAGTGTCCCAATGATCGGTGGTTCAGACGTAGCTCCTATCTGTTTAGCCCAATCAGACAGGTAGTCATGATCAGCAAAGAGGTAGCAGTACGTCTCTCTCACGATAGCAGACAAACTGGTCATGTCAGTAGCACGACACAGGACTGAATCATGAATTAAAGCTAAAGGAGCATCGAACTTGACAGCACTGAGGTGGAGGACGCTGGCATCGAGCGAATGTATCAGATTGGGAGCTGTTGCATTGCAATGATGACGTACATCAATCTCATCTGTCTCACCGTTAGCAACTGACAACCTCTTGACTTTACCAAGAAGCTTTAGCTGTAACTGTTCGACCTTCTTTTTCATCAACCGTTGAGTCACTGTAAATCCAGACGGAGTAGTCCAGACCAATTCAGTAATACCTCTACGGAAAGCTTCTCTTACTTCCTTTTCGATCCAGTCCATGACAGCCATAGGACCAGGAACGACCTCATACATAGCATCCCTAACTGCATTGACAGTCATTGTTAGATCTTCTTTAGAGATCTCGACACCTTTCTTTTTCAAAGCTTCACGAATGTAGCTTCTGTTAGAAAACGGCTTTGCATTGTAGGGAACAGTCATAACTGTACGTTTGGTGCATTTCCTATCCCAGACATCATGTAGATGTTCTGGAATATTAGGTTTAGACACCTCAGCTATAACTTTGTATGCATCTTGTGGTCTATCACTTGGAGTAACATTCACTAATTGTGCTGTACTCTTATCTCTAGCCAATCCAGCTAGAATTTGTAGACCACTGCAGGTAGCATCTGTAGCTACCATCAAGGAAGTAAATTGTCTATCACATACAATACAGCAGTGATAGTATTCCTCACACGCAGCTAAGAATTGCCAAGGTTCATCAGCAGCTTCCCATTCAGGAATCGTACCAATTGGGTCATTGACAATACGAGAGATCAACTCGTGATTGTGATTAGTCCATTCAAGACGCTCTTCAATAGGAGCTTTATCTAGACCATAAGTCGTAGACACCTGAAAGGCTAGCCATTCCTCAGCTTCAGGATACATGAATGCTTCATCAGCAAACTTAAGTAATGACTTACCAAAGTCAGTATCCTGTGGTGTAAGAAATGCAGGAATTGGGTACGCTCTTCCACGATAATCAAATGACCAAGGTAAGTAGAACTTTTCCTTGTCTTTGAATCGCTTCACCGCATCCATTGTCATTCGTGTACGACACGATTGTTTGAATGCTGCAGCGTTGATGTTCAGTACTTCAGCAGCAGCGCGTCGATACTGGTGTCTGCTCTCCTCGTTGTCAGCAATGTCTGCTGGTTTAGGAGGCAGAGGCAACTCAACGATGGGGATAAACTTCCCGACCTTCCTGCGGAGTTCCAGAAGGGTTTCAGCTACGTCCACAATGAAGGGATTCAGCTTGTAGGACACACCTTGGATTCTATTTAGGAATCGGAAGGGTATTTCCCCCTGTATACATAGCTGATTGCCTCGACGAACCATGTCGTGACCACGCATCACCTCGTTCATAAGGTACCCACCATCCTCGTCAGGAGACCAGTCGTTGGGCTTGATAAGCATGGGCCAAGCAATGGCGCTGAACAGCTCAGCGTTAGCCATGATCTCGTCTTTGATGTCCATGAATGCAGCAGTAGGAACCACGTAGCTCTCGCGTTTGCGTACTTTCTGGTAGACCTGTTCGGTAAACCAGCCGCTTGCATTGAACACACAGTCAAGCAACCAGTTGCCAAGCTTGATCCGAACAACTCGATTCCATGTTACCCATACATGTCCGCTGCTGTTCATAGCTCGTCTGATGTTGACGAATTTCTGCTGCGTACCACTTGCCTTGTGCCAATACTTCTCTTTTAAATAGTTGAGAAGCTCAGGACATTCACGCTCGTAGTAACGCATCTGACATTCTTGCTCAACAGCTGTACCAATTGCATCACAGACATTGACAAGCAAAGAGCTGTCATCTCGAAAGCTAAACACTTTGTCAAAGACAACCTTGCAAGTAATGGCTGCAGCTGCAAGCGGTTCAATGTCAGTAAGGTACTCAGCAATCTCCTTAAATGCTACACCGTTCTTGCGCTCTCTGATGCGTGAGTTGGTAGACTCAATTTCAGCAATAACAAGAGGAATGAGAGTGTCAACGCTGGCTATGCCATAGATTGAGGCACTGGCGTAGTCTTTGGACTCCACATTGTATGTGTTCTTGTGAAGGCGTTGTAAACCACAGCTGATAGCTGTTCGTTCCAGTTCGTACTGGGCTTCAATCTCACTCTCGGTCGGCATTCAGATCAATTGGTTGAACAAGGTCTTGCATGAATTCGTAATCATCAACATCAAAGAATGGATCATCAATGTCGTAATCACTCATCATCGTCGTCATCAAGTTCAGCATAATCGCCAGGAAATAGGTGGTGAATGGACTCGTTGTCTGCTACTACAAACTCCGTGTCAGGAGTACTGAGTAGCTGCTCAACCTTAGCACGGGCTGCGTGCTTTCGCTGGTAGGTGTGTTCTTTTACCTTGCCAGTCTTAAGATTCATTTCACGAATGATGCAGTAGACAGAAGACGGTAGCTCCCATCCTGCAACCTTCCATGTCATGATCTCCTCGAATGTGTGTTGTTGAAAACAATCATCCGGGGCTTCAGCGTATTCTTGCCAGTTGTTTGGGAAATACTTTGCCATAGCCAGGGCGTGATGGTGAACATGGGCAGACACAAAAAAAACCTGGGGCTTACTCCTTGCGGATGCCCAGGATTGTTGAGATTTGTTACATGTCGAGGTAGTATTCGCGTGGCTTGGCTTTGATTGATCCTGTCACGGGATCCCACATCCTGTCAACTGCCATCACCAGCCCGTCTTCCTCAAGGTCTCGAAGGATGGAGTTCGTGACTCGCTGCTTGACTGTGCTCAAGCCTAGCGCATTCTCGACCTCGTAGCAGCGCATACCTGGATGTTGTTCAAGAATCATCAGGATCGACGCTCTCAGGTCACTGTAGGAGCGGTCTGGCGCTGTGTTGTAGGCATGGTAGCCACGGGCTTCCAGAAGCTGAGCCAAGCCTAGCAGAGTGCGATGCTTGATGCGGGTGAAGGTGATGCGAATCATGATCAGTGGCAGTAAATGACGGATTCAGGTTGGAAGCCGAAATGCTCGGCAATGTCAGCCCATGGTCGGGTGAGCCAGTACATTTCGATCTGGTGCCTGATGATGACACGATAGCACGAATGCTCGGGCTCATAGTGAATGTCGGATGCTGGAATGTTAGAATTCGTAACATCCTCAGCATACTCGCTGTCGATCCATAGTTCAATCATCGATCATCTCCATCGATAATGTCCAGAATAGCAGACTCTAAGGCATCGCAACGGTTACCCCATTGCATCTTAGCTGGAAAGGTGTCAGCCATGCTTAGCTGTTCTTCACAGTAAATCAGGTCAGCACGTAGCTTTTCTAGATCAGTCATTAATCAGCTCCAATTGTTTGAAGTGAACGTGATCCATGCACGAATCATCATCATGCAAGTCAAGCATATCAGTGTCAGTGTGACTGACTAGCTGATCGAAAAGGAAGTTTACAAACTCCCTGTCTGTCATTGCGTCAAGCATAGGTTACTGCCTTCCGACTAGGACCGTGAGCATGGACAAAAATGTCAGACTTAGCGCCATTGCACAGCTTACAAGTAGCACACTGCGCTTGGCTATGCTCCACAGTAGCTGGGCACTGCTTGGCATGGGTGACTCTTGCATTGACTGAGGCGACTGTAAAGGTAGCCCAGCCCGATCGTTTGGCATCTTCATGATCTGTAACATTGTCACAGCTTGCCATCAATAGCCCACGATGCGCTGCGGCCCACGGCTGCCTCCACTGGTGTGTGTAGGCGGTGTGGTAACTAGCCAAAGCGCTGCATTCAGCGACAATATGGGCAGGAATGCAAGCAGGATCACCGTAAGCCCCCCAGCGAATGCCTCGGCCTTTGAAGAGTTTGGCTTTTCCATCGGGTGAGAGCGTGTTGATGTGAGGATAGCCGCCAGACCTCCACGTTCGGTAGACAGACAGTGGTGCCTGTCCCACATTAACGTAGCATGTCCTGATGCCTAGGGCATTCTTGCGATGCGGACAATTGCCACAAATCGACACATCCTCCCCCGTAGCTATGGATTGCACAGGGTCGCAGGACTCGTTGAGAATCCAGACTTGCATCATGTTGCCAGTCTTGCGATTGGCGCTTGTGATGGTGACAACAGCCACGATAGGCTGCTGGTTGATGGGTGAGAGGCCACGCCATAGAACGTAGCCTTTGGGTTTGGTCACTGGCATAGGTTGACCCTCGGTGCACAGTTGTTGGTGAGAACCTGATAAGTCAGGTCTGCAGGTATCATAACAGCCAGGGCAATCAAGCACCAGCGAATGACACAATAGTTAACATCGGTCTGAGGCATGGAGTTGAGAGCGGTTGGCTGTCGGTTTGATCCTAGAGGATCGTTGGGCGACTGTCAACTGTTTAGTAGTTGTCAGTCTGTCGATCATGCAGTGGCTCAAGGCAGCGCCTTGGCTTGTCTCGATCGATGCAACCAATATAAAGGATGAGCAGCGCAACCAGCAGAGTTTGTTACATTCATTAACATAACTATAGCTTATCAATAACATAAGCAAACCTGATCGCGCACAGATGCTCCCCCTTCCACGTCCGACCCCACGCACCCCCTACACTGTGCACAGCCGCAGCACCCCACAGCATCGCAAGGTACCCCCCGCCACCATCACAAAAAAGCAAAGGGGGCCAGGGGGGGTAGCGAAGCCCGGCGGAAACCCGAATAGACTTCTCAAATTTCTGCCAAAATTCTACAGGTTACGACCACATAGCCGCTGCAATAGACGGAAACTGCTCAATAATGATGTCTTGAACCTCATCAGCAATCAATTTATGCTCATATTGCGTACCATTAGACGTTCTAAGGTCACAATAATGCAGCCAAGACCGCAAAGTACCGTTCATATACATCCGAGTAGGCGTAGAAAGAGGCAAGACCTCCCTAGCACACTCTTTAGCAACTCCTTTGTCCAACAACTGATGATAAAGCTTCATGCAATTGTCATAATGCCGCTCAATGTCATCAGTCAGACTATCAACAAGAGACGGATCAAGGGTATTAGTAGAATTTTGTCTATTAATCAGATCCTGCTCTCTAAGTCGCGGCAAGACTGGCAAAGAATAGACTTCTGAATACCTTTGACTAAACTCTTGAAATGAGAAGCTACGATGCCTAAGGATTTGAGCTGCAATACTGCGTGTAGTTCTAATTTCTACACACATATTTACCATTTCAAAAGGACTCCAATGTTTATGCTTGATTAGATACCTAATAAGTTTTGGAGCTGTTTCTTTATTGTCTTGATTTTTTGGATTAGATACTCGTGCCATATAAGCTACGAGTTCTTCAGCATTAGGAGTTACGTGAATGAGTTCTACTTTGTGCATCGTAAGAAACGGAGTGGATTACGATTAAGTTGGTGGGTACATACTATAGTACTTGTGCAGGGCACAGTCTGAGCTGTGCAGAGCACTGGGTGATTTGAGTCCTGATTAAAAAAATAAAAAGGAAAATGTGTCTTATTAAAAACAAGCACTCATCGCTCGTAGATAATAAGAGAAAAAGGGGGAAGATAATCAATGAGAATTGATTGTCTTTCCCCCCTACAGGAATCGGGTCCACCCTTCCCTCCTCCTGTATACATAGCTGATTGCCCTAAACCCAGTTAGGGACTGACTTGTCGCCATTAAGTTGTCTAGCCCGTTTTCGGGTAGCCAAATCCATGCCAAAGGCTAAATGATTTGCAGCCTCTTGGGGGTTCTCTAGCCAAGATTCTTGGAGGTCATTCCAATCATCTCTACGTCTTTCTATCATAGCTTGTTGAGCTGAAATAGCCAGGGCGTCTGTATAATATTTAACACCTTGAGCTAAGCAGTCTAATCTGTCGTCATGTTTAACTGCGCCTTTTTCACGGCACATACGACTCATTTGATAGAAGAGCATATAGAGGAGACGTTCTTCTGGAGCTGAGTCTTTATTTGAGTTGTAGTCCCAGTCGATGACAGAACGATTAACAACAAGGCGGTGTTGATTAAAGACAGGCTCAAGGGAATCAATAATGCGGTCTTCTTTGCGGACATTAGCACGTACCTCTTCGATGTCTATAGCTTGTTTAGTCTGTTGTAGGTGTTTACGGAACAGCTCTCCGACAATACCGTCACCAAAGTTTGTCTCAATAAGGAGTTTAGTAACGTTGTATTTTTTACAACCTCTTAGAATGTCCAAGAGCGTGTTGTCTGAGTAGCCTTCTCTGTAAGCACGCATTTCATGCAAGTACAGGAAACCGTTTCGCTGGGAGATAAAAGCTGCTGCTGTCTCATCCGTTCCTCGACCCGATGGATCAACCGAGCAAATTGTTTCTGTATATGGGTTCCACTCCCCTTGGAGCTGCATTGGGCCATAGAAATAGTCTCCAGGTAGCCCAACAGTCGGAAGTTCTTTGAGTAAGTTTGCTGGATCGGAGCACCAAACGACGGATTCGGGAGCAGTAGTAGGGTTAACAGAGGTGACAATAAGGTCAGCCATCTTAAGTGGGAACTTTTCTGCATCACTAAGACTTGTGTCTAACATAAACTGTAGCATGAAGTTAGACCGTCCCATGGACGCTTCACGCTCGATTAGATCCTCGTCACCAAAGCGGTCAGGATCTGTGACACCCCAAGGCTCTGCACCATCGTCCATATCCCCCACGATTTGGGGCGCTAGGAGGCCTTCATACTGGCTTACCTTACGAGGGTACCTAGCAGGCCAAACAAAGGGCTTGTAGGACCTCTCAGCTAGCTTATTGTAAACGGTAAAGGATGTCTGAGGGGTACCAAGATAGCAAATACGAGAATCTTTCTTTGGAGTAAGGATAGATTCAGCTTCCGTACACAATTGTAGAAGTTTTTCTCGCATCAACTCAGTCATTGAGTTACCAGGAACTTCAATATCGTCCAGAATCATCAAGTCCGCACGAGAACCAGTCAGCTGACCTGTAATGCCCACAGACTTTACAGACGGAGCCTGGTGAGGTGAGCATTGGACATCGAAAGAGATCCGGCTCCATCGGGCGTCGTCGCTCTTCGGTTGGAGATGGTTCAGCCATGGTGTTTCAATAATTAGTTTTTGTAGAAAGATTGACATGTTATCAGCCCGCTCTTTAGAGGCGGAGATAATCATGATCTTTTTCTCTGGGTCTTTAAACAAAGTCCATAGAACAAAAGCTCCAGTAATCCACGATTTACCGACTCCTCGGAAAGCTTGGATCTGTAGACGTTTAGGACCATGTTGTAGGTAGTCTGCAATGGCGTATTGTGCGCGGGTAGGAGATGGGAGATCAAGCTGCTGCCACAGAGCTTGTAGAAACAGCTTGAAATCACCACGCAACGCCTCTAGGACGTTATTCATTTAGAAAGGTAGGAGAGAGCTATAATTAAAATTAGGGTCTTTTTCTAAAGTTTTTTTAAGTTGATCGCGGCTACCACCAAGAGTACGTTCAGTAATACCTTCACCAGTTATTTGACGAACAATATCATCAACGTTAAGATATGCTTGAGCAAGTGGGTGATTAGCAAGTGGAACGATTTTTGGGGCTAGCTGACGTACAACATTACCTGCAGCCATTCTAGTAAGACCACCTTTCAAACGTCCTGCTGTATCAGTAGCTTTACCTAGTGTTCCATTTGGATTACGAGGTTGAAGTCTACCGTCAGGGCGTTTAAAAGCTTCGCCTGTAGGACCAATACCGTAACGTTGATAAACTCTTTGACGTTTGTCGTCTACACCATGACCACTAACTCCACCAGCTGGTAAATTTTCAATAATATCACCTAACTGCCAAAGCAGTGCTTGATGTTTAGCGTTTTGTGCTCCACCAGGAAAAGGTTGATCATAAAAACCCTTAGGACCTGAAAACATAATACCGCTAGTAGGTAATTTACGCCCAGCAGTAGGTCGTACAGAAGCTCCCCCAACTGATCGATTATTAGCTGGTGAATAAGAAGTAACTCTAGTAGCACCGCTAGGTCTTACTGTTAATTGAGTTTTGTTAGGTAACGATTTTTGAAAAGCCCTAGCTCTAACAGACTCATTAATTGTCTGAGGAAGAGGAGTTAATAAATGACGAGCAGTTAAAAAAAGAGGTCTTAGAACATCTCTCCAAGTTTGTTTGTCTTTTCTCTTTTCAGCCATCACTCACCTGCCAAACGAGTATTATACCGTTTGCCACGCCAGTTAAATTCAGCCAAACCTTGAGCACGAGCTTTAGCAAAAGCTTTGTCAAAAGATTGAGCACGGGTCAAGCCTTCATCAGCTCCACGCATGTTCTGAGACGGTTTGTAGTCACCACGCAGCATAGCGCCCCGAACAGTGCCATCAGCAAGAGCTGTAGGACGCATCACTTCAGCAGCACCAGCAGCAGGACCGCCAAGCAAAGCAAAGGCAGACCTAATAAAATTTAGTGGGTTACCTTGAGCCATGCCAGTACGACCTGCACCAGGACCGTAGCTAGGACCACGAGTAGTAGCAGGACCAGCCTCAAGTTTAAGAGCCTTCAGTTTATTACGCTGATTAGTCAGCATAGAAGGCTTAGGATTAGTTTTGTTACGACGACGAGGTGCCATTTATTTAATGTAAGATAAGATAAGATGTTCTCTCGGTGTAATACCGAAGGTAGCTCTCATCCACGAGAGCCAATTTTTACTTCCTTTAGCCTGATTGCATGATAAACATGCGGGAACAACGTTATTAAAATCTCCTCCTCCAAGACAACGAGGACGGACATGATCCAAAGTAAGTTCAGATAATTCATAAGTTTCTCCACAATAGACACATTGACAGTTGAAGTGTTCCTTAATGGCTCGACGCCACATACGTTTAGCTTCAGGGCTGGTCATCGCTATTAGGTTGTACAAGTAATGGTCAGGCGTTGGGAAGAGAGGGGTCATCGTTTCTGACCGCCTCCTTTAGCTCTATTACGTTTTGCATTGCATGGACGGAGTTTACCACGTTCGTGGCACATGTCTTTACCTCCTTTGCCCATCATGCCGTTGGCACGTCGTGCTTGTGCTAGTTCACGACGATATGCTTTTTGTCCAGGCTTGCTATTTGTTTTCTTTTGAGCAGCAAGCTTTTTACGATAAGATTTAGGGTTATTCCGATAGAACCTAGCCGTCCTACCAGGATTAGTAGATTTTCGCGGTGCCATACAATCTCTGTTGAACGAGTTCAGGATCCACTTTGGGGATTACGTTGGCAAGTTGATCGAGCGGATTACCTTCGTATGCGACACCTGAGATGTCATTAGTCTTAAGCCAATCACAGGCGGCTTTCAGATCTTGAGTGGTAGCCTCACCTGATTTAATACGTGCTAGAAACTCTTGAGTAACTAGATTGTGCAACTCGTTAAAGTTGTCTTCAGTTGCTTTTTTCTTCATTTGTCAAAAAGACAATGGGTACAATGTCGTGACACAGTACCTCTACACGAGATCCAGGACGGAACGTAAAGCCAGCCTTCATAATCTCGGTACATTTTAGAGCACGAACCAATTCGTAATCTAATCTAAGTTTCTCTTCGTGACGTTTAGCAATAGCTTTACACTGCTCAATCATCCCACCGTCAAGCGGAACGGAAAAGTTAAGCTGCATACCATAGTTGTTATTACGAGTGTAGCTTTGTGGTAGCGTATCGTTACCCATGTAAAAAGGTGAGACAGTCATTGTTGTCCCATTACAAGAATTGCCCCCAGTAAACTGCTGTCTACTAGGAGCACCATTGTTCTGAAACTGCACTGCTTGGTTTGTTACGTTACCTGTAGCTGCAGCAATAGGATTAGCGTTATTGCTAACTGTAGGAGTCTCGGCTAACGCCGGTCCTACTGAGAAAAGACAGAAAGAGAGGTAGTAGTAGAGGTAGTGTCGATGGTTCGAGTAATGTCGGTTGTTTCGATAATCCCGGCTGCTCGTGTCACAGTCTCCAGTTGGAACTGTTCGCCAGCGGTGTGGACGGACCAAGTAGCCGAAGAATCTGTGATATCGGTGCTGGGCGTTACGTTTGTTCCAGACCATGATGAGTATGCACCACCGTACACTTCAGTTGCGATAGTTTCGGTGATGGTTTGGGTAGTTGTGGTGGTAGACTGCATACTACCTTGGGTAAACTGAGGAGTCACAGTTTGTGCCATCGCCCCAGCGGGAAACAGCAGAAGCAGAATTAGGAATTTCATAGTTGGTTTTTGTCCTTTTGTTCTTTAGGGCGAGAGATTCCATACGATGCCAACGTTCCAGATAGCAGTGAAGCAACAAACGTTGGATCCATCTTCTGTAGCATTCCCATGTATGATGCAGTCAATACTCCTGCACTCCATACAAGCACAAGAGCTTTTACAATTTCACTGAAGAAATCATGAATGA
>Ga0208767_1002974_pt1 | contig 12517 bp, 11 predicted proteins | sample VirMetDEL_Mar_21_FD_184514 | JGI IMG/M metagenome (GOLD analysis project Ga0208767, IMG submission 184514) | Aqueous microbial communities from the Delaware River and Bay under freshwater to marine salinity gradient to study organic matter... | ecosystem: Environmental > Aquatic > Marine >... | reverse complement strand
AGCAAATGATTGAAGGCTCTCAAAGAGCGGCTTCTTCTCAACTCGCTAGTGCTGAATCAGCCAGAGGAAGTTTAGGGGCTGCTGCAAGGTCGCAACAAACAATGTCAGATGCTTACGGACAAATGGGAGCTATGGATGCTCAACAAATGTTACAGAATAAGCAAAGTCAAATCGCCGCACAAGGACAATATGCCAATCAATTAAACCAATTATCAAACGCTGAATTAGCCGCAAACCAACAATTAACTAACTTCGAGTTAGAAGGGATGCAACAATTCTACACCAATCCTCAACTTGAAACAGCCTATATGAATATGGGAAAGGGTCAGAATTTAATGGACTATGGAGTTGGATTGGAAGGTGCTGGCACGAACAATGTGTATGGTTCTTTTGGAAGTGCGGGAGATTACATGATACAAAAAGGAAATCAGCAAGACCAAATGATTATGCAGGGCGTTGGAATGATGATTGGTATGCCTCCAACGGGCGCTCCTAAGTCAGCCCCAGCAGGAAACCCAAATATAATACCACAACAATCACAATTTAACCCACCATCACAATTTGCGCCGCAACAACAAGGTCTTGTCGGGACTGGATACTTTGGTGGAAACACATTTGGGCAGAAAATTGGCGGTTATGATAGAAGCAATTATAGACTAGGAATATAAGTTATGGCAGATATAAATGCAAGTGAATTTTACAACTTAGGGTATGGAAGGCAATCGCCCCAAATTGGCTATGGTAGAGCGCAAATAAACCGACAACGCCCAATGCCCAATGCACCAGACTTAACACAGTCTTTTGCGAGTGGTAAAAAAATAAGATTAGCGGAAGATGCTCAGGAGCAAAATAAGCGCACAGCTCAAAGCGAATTAGATAAGAAGGTTGCTGATGCAATGTCTGGTGGTGTTTATCTTAACCCTATATTAAACGAGAAGTGGAAGAGAGATGTTAATGCTATAAAAAATAGACTTGGAAAAATAGATAAAAGTAGTAATTCAACTTTAGAAATACAGACTATAATAAAAGAAGCGGAAGACAAGAAAGCGTTTTACGCAAACCAAGATAAGAGATATGCTTCTGCTTGGGATGCATCAAACAACATAGAAGGATATTACTCAGACCCGTTTGTTAGAGAAGTACAAAATGGTGATTATTCTGATATTCCAGATGAGGAACTTGACCTGCTGTTTAATAGGTCTATAAATGTAGAGCAAAGATTAGACCCAACTAAAAGAGTTAACGAAATAGGAAAGCCAGCCTTAGAATCTTTATTCTCAAACCCAAATTATTATACGGTAGATAGAGGAGAGATAGAGGTTGGTGATTTGAATGAATACATGAATAAGTCCACCATAACCCCAAAGGGTCGTGAGTATCTAGAAGCAGTACTACTATCAGACCAAGTTCTTATGGATGGAATAGAGCAGCAAATTAGATTTGGAAACAAACCTATTGATGCACAGAAGTTTGTTCAAGACTATATAGACGCTAACTTCTCAAGGTCTAAAAGTCAGTTTAGGAGTGATGATAATGATGGGAATGGTAATAATAAAAAACCAGACCCAATAGTTACGTATGATAAAGTTTTCTCTGTTAAAACAAAAGGAGAGACGGAGGGAACTGGGGATGAAGAGTCTGGTATAAAAGGGTCGGCAAGTGAGGCTAATCTAACCGTTAGTGGGAAGAGCGTTCCTTTGTCTAAAGGTACGGCAAACTCCAATATAGCTGGTGAGTTTAAAGCATATTCTCTTGATGGCGGAAAGGTAGATACGGAGTCTATAAATAAAGAGAACGTTGAGTTTCAATACTTTTTAGAGCCAGACGTAAACACCCTGCCACAAAAAGGGCAGGTATTACCAAAAGAGGGTGCGGTGGCTATAGTAACAATGACCGACCAAAAAGGAAAGCAAGTGAGGAAACAGGTCATTATAGACTTTTTTAATCAGGAGGATTTTTTTGAAACAAATTATCCAAAAGAATACAAGGCTTTTAAGTCCGCAAAAAAAGCTGAAGAATTTGACCCCAATAACCCATTATAATTATGCCAAGTAGAAAAGAGCTTTTAAAAGACTTTTATAGTAAATATTCTCCAGAAACACAATTAACTGAGGAAAGACTTACTGCTATTGATAATAAATACGGGGATGATAACAAAGCATTACTAACTGACTTTTACTCAAAGTACGCCCCCGAAGTAGAACTTACTGACGAAAGATTTGAGGCTATATCAAAAAAATATAGTTTAGCCAGTGGAGGGGGTGACGTGGGAAAGCAACAAGGCTCTACAGAGCCATCAGAGCAATCGCAAGATACTACTACGACACCTTCATCGGAAACGCCATTAGAGCAGGTAAAGAAGCCTATAAATGAGGACACTCAGGGTTCTGTAATTATAGGAGATAAATACTACTCTCCTAGTGGAGTTGCTGCCGAACCAGAATACAGCCAATTAGCCGTAGATAAATCAATAGACAGAAATGTTAAGGCTTACGATAGTGAATTAAAGGCATCTTATAATGAGATGGCTGAGATAAGAAATAATATAAACTCATTAAAGGAGCAAGTTGGTGAGTTGGATATTATGAAAAAAAGATTATCTAAGACACCAACCCCAATGCCGTCTCTTGGCGCGTCTTATCAAGGTGCTTTGGAGGGGTATAATCAAAACGTAGAGCAGATAAATCAAAAGGCATCTGAGTTAAATTCAGCCATAGGTGCGCTTTCTGAGCAAGACAAAGCGGCGGTAAAAAGATATAACGAGATACTTAAAAATAAGACATCTTACGACGAAATGAAGATGCAAGAATCTGAGGATGTAAAAAATCTTCAGAGGGCTGTTAGTAAAGAAATGATTGATAATCTCCCGTCAACAATGAGATTGGGCGCTAGGTTTTTGGGCGGCGTTATAATGGGGGGTAAAAACATAGCGGCATCTGTAATGGAGGCTTTTGGAACGGGGGCTCCCACATTCACGGAAGAGGATATTGCAAACGCTCCAACAGAAGAGATAAGAAACCTATATTCTAATATAAGGGAAAAACACTTAAAGGAGTCTAAGGAGTGGTTTGATAAAGCAAACGAACTGAAGTTATCCGCAGAGGAGACAAAGACTCAATATGGATTAATAACAGATTTAGAAGAGTTAGGAGAGGATGTAACCCCGTTAAACATAATTAATTTTGCGGTTACATCTGCCGCAGAGCAAATGCCTCAAATACCATTAGCAATAGCAACACTAGGCGTTGGCACATACGAACAAACTATGGGGTCTATAATGGGTAGCGTTATAGGTGAAATAGTTAAAGAGAATAAGGCTAAAGGAATGTCTGACGAAGATGCCTTCAATGCGGCGTTAGAAGATGAAAGACTAAACAGAGGGGCTGCTGAAGGGGCTGCTGTGGGAGTGGCTGCTTTAGATTTACTTGGGGCTAGTAAATTTCTTGGTGGTATTGGTAAGAAGTCGGCCCAAAAGTATTTACAATCGCAATTAAAAACAAGCGGAGCTAAAAGATTTGCCACTGGGGTATTTACAGAAGAGGCTACCGAAATAGCTCAAGAGTTTGTTGAGGCTGGTGGTAGAGGTGCATTAAGAGGTGACGGCTTTGTTGAGGGGGTTAGCGAGGTTACAGCTGAGGATGTTGCTAATATAGCGGCAAAAACATTCTTTGGTGTTAGTGGATTTTCGGCAGTAAACGCATACACTAACGATGGTAAGATAGACAACGAGAATGTGAATATGCTTTTTAAGGCAGCAAAAGATGATAAGACTCTTAAAGCATTAGAGGAGCAAATAGCACTAAAGAGAATAAACGGAGACATAACAGAAGAGCAGTATCAAGAGCGTATTCAGCAGTTAGCTGACGATATTGCTGTTGTCAGCACAATACCAAATGAGGTATCTGAAGATAACAGAGCTAAGGCAATAGAACTTCAGAATAAGTATAATGAAAAAATGTTGGCTAAATCAGAGGCCAGCGATGCGTTTAAAGATTTATATAACGAGGATTTAGAAAGCATAAAGAATGAATTACAATCACTCACATCGAAACCTAAGCAACCAACAGAGACAAGCACTACTAGCAAAACAGATAATGCAGAATTACAGCAAGAAATAACGCCAGAACAGGAGGTAAAAAGAACTCCATTTAAAGAAATTCCTAGAGATGACTTCTTGGAAATAACAAAGATAATTGCATCTGAAGATATTGAAATAACCCCAGAGAACAGGGAGTCAAAAATAGAGGAGATATACAACTCAAAAGAATACAAAAACTGGAAACAAAATAAACCGAACTTTAAGCCTAGTAAAAAAATAACAAAGCCTATAGAAGAAGAGGCTGAGGGTTCTAAAGTTGTATTTAGGGATAAAAAAGGAAACGGAGCTAACGGAACGTTATCTATAAAAGAAACACCAAGCGGAAAGGTTTATGCTAGTGTTGTTATTGGTGGAAAGAAGGAGGTTGTTGGTGCTAAGGCAACGCCAGAAGGAAAGGTATCAAGGCGTGTTGAGGAAACTAAGTCAGATGATTTTTTATTAGGTGAGTCTGGAAACACATTTAAGGATGCTAAGGTGAATTACGACTCAAACGAAAACCCAACATCAATAACGTTAACAAAAAAAGATGGCAGTCAGCTAACTATAAAAAACAAAGAAGTAGCAGAAAATCTTCACTTCGATAGAATGAAAAAAGACTTTCTGTATTATAACGAGTTCAAACCAAAACAAGATGCCAAAGAACAGCAAGGTGGGGAGATGCGTGTCGAAAGTAAGCCGCAAGAACCCAAAGGGGAAAGCAATAGCAATTTGCCAGAAGTCAACGAAACAGAGTTACAAGACGGGAAGAAAGAGCAAAAAATAAAAACAGCTACAAGCGGTGTTGCAAAAGCTATAAGAGGCGCTAAGTTTACTAGAACAATATCAGACCTTAATAAACTGCAATCAGACCCAACAGGACTTTTAAAAGTTGCTTGGGATGGCGCTTTAGAAATAGTAGCCACGACAATAGAGGCTGGCGGTACTGTTGCTCAGGCGATAAAGAATGGAGTAGACCATATAAAGACAACAGAGTGGTATAACAACCTTTCTGATAGCGGGAAAAAGTCAGCCGAGAAGAAAGTAGCCACAGCGATAAAAGAATCTGCAAGTGAACATTATAAGAAAATAAAACAGGATAAGAGGGAAATAACAAAGAAGGCTAATAGAGCAAACGAAAGACTAAAAGGCGGGAAATTTTTTAACAAAACTATTATCGTTGGGAACTTTATGAGCGCCCTTAAAAACTTAGGAAACATAACTGACGAAGACCTATTGCTAGAAATAAACAATGAGCTAAATGCTATAATGCGAAGGGGTGTTGCTGATGTTAATACAGATAGAATTAACGACTTGACAAGAAGGGTATTAGAGAAGCAACCAGAAGAAACAAAACTAACAGCTAAAGAAAGAGCGAAAAAGGCAATGGCATCTGTCAGGGGTAGAAATGTTAACGACATGGCTCAGTTGGTTTCTTTTGAGTTAGCCGCAGATAAGGCAATGAACGAGCTTGATAACGCCCTTACAGTTGGGGAGATAACAGAAGACGAGTACAACAAAGCATTAGAGCAGATAAGCGAAGCATACGAGGACAACACAGAGGGTCTTTCTGATGCTGACAGCTACACGGCATTAATCCAAAATAAAGGTAATTTAACCAGAACAAAAAACGCTATTGATAAAGCATTTAGTAACGGTGAGATAACGGAAGATAAAAAAGCTGAATTAGAGGCTGGACTAAACGCTGCTTCTAAAAAGTTTGAGGCAGATAAGGAAGCCGTGATAAAGGAGAATAACGAATCAGCCAAGGAGTTTTTTAAAAACAACAAATCTACGGAAGTAGCTGAAACGTTTAATTTAAGTAAACCACAATACATAGTAGTTGATAAGCTGTTTGATGTATTTAAGCGCGCAGAAGTATTTGTTGATGACTTAGCTATATCTGATAAGTTAGCTAAAATAGCAGATGCTATGGAGCAAGGTTACTTCCCCTTAAAAGATATAAATGAAGTATATAGGAGTATTTTATCAAAAGGTAGGTCTAAGGAATTAATTTCCGTATTAGATAGTGCTGGTAAGAATATATCAAAAAAAGGAAGTGAAAAGATTAGCTTGTTATTATCGGCTACTGTTTTAGGGTTTAAGAGCGGTAAGTTTGGAAGGGGGATAAAGGAGTCGGCTGTGTTAGAGAAGTACGTTTACGGGCCTTTATTAGAGGCTATTGGTCAATCAGAAGCCGCAAGTAAACAAATAATAGATGACTTCTTTAAAAGTACTAAGATGTCGTTTATAGGCTCTTTAAATCCAGTAAAAAGAAAGCAAAGAAAAAGAAACATAATATTAGCTGGCGTTTTTATGAATCAGCTAACAAACCAAGATGAAAAAGGAAGTTCTAAGAAGGTGGGTATAATGTTTCCTAAGCAGTCAGGTTCAGACGGCTCTAAATTAGATATAGGCTCTGTTGATTGGCTTGGGATTATATTAGGTAAAGAGGCTGCTATAAACGCAGCTAAAGGAGAAATGAACCCAACCACAAGGTCAGCTTTATTAAAAGGAAAATTAAAAAGTGGATACGGTAAGGCTGACTTAAAGACAATGGAGGAGGTATGGGAATCGTTACCAAAGAATGAGGATGGAAGCGTGGACTACGATGAGTTCTTTAATAACTCAGATAAGTATTTAAACGAAGATACAAGAACCCTTATAGAAGCATCTCAAAAAGCATTTGCAGATGGGTATGAGTATATTTCCGCCGCAAAAATGATAAGGGGCGAAAGACTTGATGAAATAGTTTCGTATTACAAAAGAGCTAGACAGGGTGCTGGAGATGCTCAAATAGACTATAACACAATTAATTCTACCCCTAATTTGAGGGTGGTTGCTGGTAGCTCAATAAACAGAACATCAAATGACGTTGGTGCAATAGACTTTAACGTACTAAATACAGTTACGGCAAATGCAATAGAGTCACCAAAGATGTTTAATTTCGAGATAAATGGTGGGTTAGTAAATTCAACATTGGGAAGAACATCTGTAGGAACTGATGAGAAAGATTTAGTGGCAGGGATGAAAGATGATGCTAGAGCCTCCGTTAATTTTAACTTCTCAAGGTCTAACGCTGGAACTTTGCTAATGAATAAAGCATTAGGCGCTCAATACTTTAGAGTGCTGTTAGAGCCAATTAGGATAGGGATAGAAATATTCTCACTCACTAATAGGGCACTCACTCAGGTAGGGCTAAAAAACACAGCTTTAGGAGTGTTACCAAAGGTACTGCCAATAGAAACTAGGTCTAAGGTAGTTGAGAATTTAGAAAACCTAACTGGTATAAAACTAACAGCAGATACTACCGCTCAAATGGAGCAGGGTTCACCAAGCGAATTAAGTAAAGAATCTAGGAGTTCAATAGACATAAGAAAGACAAGGGGATTACCAACAGCTCTTAGATATTTCATGGCTGTTCCAGAACATATTTTTGATGTAGCTTTTGCATATCCAACATTTGAAAAGGCCTTTAGGTCTGTTACTGGTGAGGACTTTGACGCAAATAAATTCAAGGATAAGGATTATAGGGCTGATAACAGACAAGCTATTGTTGACGCTATGACATTAGCGCAATCTGAAATGACAACTATAATGTCTGTTGGCGCTAAGTTTTCTGCTAGAAGGAATATAAAAATTGCGCCAATAACAACAAAGAGGTGGGCATATATTGGGGCTGACACATCTGCTGGTGGGGTACTTAATTACATGAGTACGTTTGTATTCAAAGAGGGTTCTACCGTTGAGGAAGCGATGAGGTTTACATACGATATGTTTAGAAAGAACGGATATAAACTATCAAACAGCGGTGAATTAACTGGAGAAACATTCAAGAGTGATATATATAGAAAGGCTGCTGGAGTTGTTTTAGCAGGTGTTACATATTCTTATATGAGGCAGTTGCAATTCTTGTTAGAAAAGGCCAACGATGATGACGATGACGAAAGAAGAGAGGCAGAAAAGCTACTCAAATCAGAGTATGGTATGGTATATAGAAACGGAAGGGTAAAGAGCTTTAAGCCCCAAGATGCTTTAGCTGGAATGGTTACGACTGTTGCTGACCAAATTGGGTTTATGTTTATAGGAACGTACGGGCAAGCGTTAAGATTAGCTGTAATAGCATCACTATCAATGGCTTATAATCTCTTAGACAAATCTCAAGAGAAGGAAAGAAAGATGATAGAGAACATACTTAGAAAAAGGTTTTACACAGCCCCAGTTGGTGATTCAAAGTATGCTAAGGGTCAGTTTTTCGCAAAAGCAATTCCATTAATGGACATAGGCGCAGCCGAATATCACGCAGTTAGTGGTGTTAGTAAAGATATGGTGGATATTGGAAAAGACTTAGCCAATAAAAAAGGTGGACTTAGTGAGGATAAAGCCGCCAAATACAGACTAGGGCTTTCCACATTAAGATTATTTAATATGGCTTTATTATTAAACAGTGGAGTGCAAGTTCCAAACACAAGGAAAATGGAAAGGTGGATGGAAGGAGAGATTAAAAAGAAATCTAAATAAAAACCAAATGACAAAGAAGAAACCAAACCTAAGCGTTGGCAGAGGTGAGAAGCTGTCAGTAAAGAAAGGCGCAGGATTAACAGCAAAGGGACGTAAGAAATACAATTCAGCAACAGGCTCTAATTTAAAGCCACCAGCACCAAAGCCTAAAAACAAAAAAGATGCTGCTAGAAAGAAAAGTTTCTGCGCAAGAAGTTCGGGTTGGAAAGGTGAACGTGGTAAGGCCGCTAGGAAAAGGTGGGCTTGTTAACATTCTTTAATATTTTGTATCTTTGTAAAAGTAAAAAGTGGAGACACTACGTTTATAACTTAAACCAACACCAATGGCAAATAATTCAAAAGAAGTTTATGGAAGTTTAACTACAAAAGACACCCTTCCATTAAGCACATCAACAGCAGTTACAATAACAGCTTCAACAGGAACTGACAAGTTCACAATATCCGCAGCAATAACAGATGACTTTAAGGTAGGAAGTTGGATATGGGATACAGCTAATGATGAATTATATAAAGTAAAACAAATAAGCGCAGACGGAACATACGGAGTTATTTGGGGAACATTTAACGACACACTTTCCGCTGGAGCTATGGATTATATAAAATCCCAAGACACTAAGGTGGTTCAAATGGCTTTAGAAGCTGTTGCTGATAGCACAGTTAACGGAGTATCTTTACCCACTGGAAACACCCTTAACTTCACATCAAGCGGAATTTCAGCTAAGTTTGGAACTCGTTGGGTAGACCCTAAAATAATTGACGGGGCTACTGGTGAGGTTCGTTACATTTTAACTAAGTGGTAGAATGGGGGTAATTAACCAATTAGATGACGGGTTTGGTATATCCATTGGTGGGGGTGGGGGTAGTACGCCTCCTTTCGCTTTCGGCAATGCTTTACAGTTTGACGGGGTAAATGATTATGTTTCGTTTACCCCCGTTACTGCTAATGAAATGACAATAAGTTTATGGGCAAAAGCATCCGCAGCTGATGGCACATTTGGATATTATTTTTCATCAGATACAACAGGAACAGATAGAGAGGGTCTGCGAATAACAGAAACAGCAGGAGGTTCTTTCGGTCAAATATCTTATTTTGATGGAGCTGCAATTACTAATTTACACTTACTATCTTCACCATTAGACTGGAATCATTTAGTTTTAATAAGAAATACAACAACAAAAGCATTACAACTATACGTTAATGGTGTTTCTGTTTATAGTTCATCAATAGCTGCAATAAGCACCAATAATATTTTCATTTTAGGAACATTAAACGGAACGGCAAATTATCTTAATGGAACACTCGATGAAGTTTCAATATGGAATACTGCTTTATCTGGTACGGATATTACAAATCTATACAATAGTGGAAACGGTAATCTTGCCACAAATTATTCATCAGCTAACTTATTGGCTTATTGGAGAATGAACGAAAGCGGAACAGATACAACGGCAGTTGATGAACAAGGAACTTATGACGGAACATTAAACAACTTTTCAGGAACTTATTGGGTAGCTCATTAATTATGGAATATTACGGATACATAAAAACAAACGGAACGCCTCCAAAAAATAATTTTTGGAAGAGTGGAAATAGCATCACGCTTAACGATGATACAGTGGTATATGGCTACGAAGGCCCACAAAGTGAGAGCGATGAGAATGTAATAATTATCGGCAATGCTAAAGATATGTCAGCGTGGCTAAAAGAAAATACAGCTCAAAGCAATATACAACAATGATAATTAACACTATCATATCATGGCTAACAAATAACGCTTTAGACTTTCTAAGGCGTACTTGGTATATATGGGTGATTGCTATTCTCTGTATTTTATTGGCGGGAAGTTGTGCAAAGGAACAGCTATTAGAAGCTAAACTGGACATCTCTGAAAAGAACTACAAAGAGTCCGAGCGCAAAACAAGTCGTATAACGAAGGAATTTGAATTAAAGGAGGCTGAATACGACAACGCTGTGCAAAGCTCGTTAGACGAAACCAAATGGCTTAAAGACAGCCTAAATTCGCTAAACATAAAAGTGAAGAACATTAACAAATACCAAAGATACACAAGCGTAAAAACAATTAGAGATACGTTAGTGGAAGTTAAATGGAGAAATGTTAGTGGAATGAGATATAACGAAGTGTCTAAAGAAGGATGTAATTTTAAGGTATCTGCGGGATGGTTCGAGGGAGATACAATCGCCACAATAAACACGAGAGTAACAACAGACATGGCTCTAATAAACTATTGGAATAGAAAAAGACTATGGGGTGTAAGAATATTCCCTAAATGGGGAAAGAAGAAATACGAAAGTATTGTAATAGACAAATGCTCACAAGATACAATTATAACTAACCAAACCTTTAACAGACTAAAATGATTGGAACAATGATATTATATGCAGTTGCTATAATTTGCGGCGCATTAACAAAGGAGCTAATACACTTCAATAAAAATCAGGCTTATTACAGCAGGGGAGTGAATACAATTAGTGGACAGATAGGCAGATACCTATTCAAGCGTTGGGACAACTTGGCTGTTGCGCTACCTCTTGGAGTGTTATTCACTTTAGTATTTCATAATACTGTTAATTCAGAGGCTGTAACAGCACTTCTTTTAGAGAAAGTTGGTGTAGAGGGTGTTTCATTAAACCTAAGCGGATATGCTTTGGTGGCAATATTTTCCGCCTTCTCAGAGTGGATAGGAAGAAAAATAGGACTTATTAAGGAAGATAAATTAGAAGAAGAAAAGTAAAATGGGCATACGTTCATCAGGAGCTTATTTAGGGGGTAGAAGTGGTATTTATCCTGTTGGGGGTGGTAATAATACAGACCCAATAGCCGATGCTTTTATAGCAGCTCATAACACCGCAACTGGAAGCTCTATGGATGCAGTACAACAAGCGGCAGTTCAGGGATTGGCTGAAAGGTTAAGAGGAACGGGAACTACAAATAGCACTGACTTTATTACAGCCTCATTAATACACGCATTATGGCCTTATTGCCCAACAGATGACTCCACTGCCACAAGCGCTGGATATGCCTTAGATTTATTCCTTAATTATACACTTTCATTCACTGGATTTATAGCTGGTAACTTCACACCAAATGGATTGACTGGAGGTGCTGGGAAATACGCAGATACTAATTTCAGTACGTCTTTAATAGATGTTAACGACAATGGATTTATGTATTCTTATAATGCTATTGGTGCAGCTGCGGAAGCACCTATGGGCGTTTATACGGGTGGCTTAAAAATTCTTGCAGGGCTTGAAGGTTATGGGCAGTATTTGGGAAATATTACCGCAGTAAATCCTTCTAACACATCTCCGTACAAAAATATTATAGGAACAAGGAGGGGAATCACAGATGTCGAAACATACGGGGATGGAGCTTCGGTTGCCACTAGCACAGCCCAAACAACAGCTAAGATTGCTGATTATACATACTTCTTACATGCAAGGAGTAATACTGGTTCACAAATATTTAATTCAACCGGAACGTTTACGAGTTTTGGAATAACAAAAGGACTGACAGATAATCAAGCCGCAGATTTATCGGAGTTAATTAATTGGTATAACGCTAACGTAGTAACAGGGGGCAGAGATTAATGGGAGAATTACTTTTAGTTGAGGATTTTGAGCCATTCACATCTGATTGGGGTGTTGTATGTGAGCCTTGCATTTGTGACCAAGGCTTATTTGTTCCCGTTGGTTGGGAGGAGGAGTTAGAAAAAAGAAACATTAATTATGAATTAAGAAATGATTTAACTATAACTAATGAAGAAATCCTGTAAAAAGAAAGGCGACACAACAAAGACTAAAAAGCCTACAATGAAGGCAGCTAAGCCTAAAAAGAAATCAGTATCAAGAGGTGATGGCGGAGGTCGCCATTCTCCATTTTTCCGATGAGCTGGTTAACA
>Ga0208767_1002973_pt1 | contig 12519 bp, 33 predicted proteins | sample VirMetDEL_Mar_21_FD_184514 | JGI IMG/M metagenome (GOLD analysis project Ga0208767, IMG submission 184514) | Aqueous microbial communities from the Delaware River and Bay under freshwater to marine salinity gradient to study organic matter... | ecosystem: Environmental > Aquatic > Marine >... | reverse complement strand
GTTATCGCTTTCTATGTCTGTCAGGGTGTTATATGGGTCATCCAGCTGTGCTCCATCCACATCAGAGCGGTTGTTCATGTAGTAGTCCCACACTGCCTTAGCACTATCAGACACACTTTCACGATCTGCAATCAACCCATTGCCATTTAGCGTAGCATATTCTATTGCCACATCATAGAGCATAGGACCCCAACCATCTGCTGCTTCAGCCGCCGAGATCATCCACGCATCACCACATTGCCCGTAAGGCTCATTCTTAGTGTGCCTAATGTAGATAGAGCCGTAGACTCCAGAGCCATCCTTAGACGCCTTAGCTGCTGAAAAGCCTCTGCCCTCACTGTTTGCATAATAAATTTTTGCTGAGTTACTGCTATACTGTATTCTTACAAACACATCATCGGGTAAATCCGATGGGCCCTTTGCTGCTTCTTGTAGTATCCCTTCCCTGATAAATTTACGCCAGCTTTCGAATAAGAGTTTCATGTTATTAAATAGTTCTCAAATCTGGAAAAATTATCTGGGCGTTTTTTTAGAAGACCCAAATCTGGGATTTTTCTGTGGGTGTCGCGGGTGTATCAGGCCGCGCCAGCCCCCCTGTCAAGCCCAGGGACTTACTTTCTCCCCTAGGGGGAGGGGGGGGGAGCCCCCCCCATGTAACTCACCTTGCCTCACTTGGCAAGGAAAGTCACGCGAGCCTTCAAGCCACACGGGCCTTGCTTGACTTCCACGCGGAACCCGACGCGGCGTCCAGAGCGAACCTCGTGCTCGATAATCACCTTCTGAAGCTTGTTTGCGACCGTGACGCTATCGTCGGTGCAGCACAAGCCCGCGTAGTGAGCCCCCTTACCACCGTGGCGCGTACCGCTAGCCGCGTGCGAGGCGAGCGCAAGCCACTTGCCGGGACGGAACATAAGCCTCTCAAACAGCGACCGTGCTTCCGCCATAGTGAGCGGGCGAGAGTCCTTACGAGAAAGCTCCCGACGGAAGCGAGGGTCGATAGTAGCGCGGTACTTGGCGGTCGTGTTCATGGCTGCTCTCCTTTGTTGTGACTATATCTTATCGTCCCCCCGACGATGTGTCAAGGGGACGACCCTAGCCGCTAGGGCTCCACCGACATGGCCTTGATGGACCCTGACCAGTCGGTGATGCCCCTCACGATGTTAAACGTGTCTACTTCCTTCAACTCTGCGAGGGTCGCGCTATCCCACACGACCACGGGGCGGTAGCCGCCCTCGTAGCGCTCGGACGCCACCGCCTCCAATGCCTTGACCAGCGCCTTGCGCGCCCCCTCGACCGTGCTGTGCAGGCTCACCACCTGCGTCGTCGTGCCGTAGTCACCCTCAACGTGGAGCCTTGCTGCGTAGACCATGTTTCACCTCTCTGCTGTGTGAAAGTAATCTAGCCCACCCCCGACGGTATGTCAAGGGCAGGCCCCCGGAGGGCTACCAGCTAAGGTAGCCGCTCAACTCCTCCGGGTCGGTGGCGTCGTCGTACCAGCGCCGACGGTCGTCCTCGGACAACTCCCGGTCACCGCAGACGCGGTGCTCCTCACGCTCGTCCTGCTCGTCCTCCTCCTCCTCCTCGATAACCTCAACCTCGTCCTCGTCCACCAGTTCCCAATCGTTGCGTGCCATGTTGGCCTCCCTTTCGTTGTTGATTGTACCAGTAATGTAACGGGGGCTAGGCCCCCTGTCAAGTCAGTGGACCGTGCGAGGCACGACCACGTATCGGGAGCCGTCCGAACACGACCACCGCCACACCCCTTCCACTCGGGAGACAGTGACCGTGTGCCCCTGCTTCCAGTGGCCGCGCAGGATATGATGCACCTCGTGAAGCGCGTCCGCTGGCGACTGGAACATCTGGTCCAGGCAGGTAGGCACCTTTGAATCGGGCATGAAGCCCTGTGCATGAAAGATAATCATGTTTCCCTCCGATTGTACTGGTACCTTATCAGCACCGAGAGCGTCTGTCAACCCTCCTCGAAACGTGTCCGCCATGCCTCGATGGTCCAGCCATCACCCTCCACGGTGAAGCCCACGACCTCACCATCAAGGGTGGTTTCGTCGTCCCACCACCACGCGCCGTCTCGGCCCCCTGTGATGGCGTCGGCCTCTCTCTCCACGATGCGACGAGCCGTGGCCTCGTCGCGGGCGACCGCCTCGACGCTCACATCGGGCGTTCCGTATGCAGACACCGCCGTTGTGATTACCCAGCACATGTTTCCCTCCGATTGTGATGTTATCTTATTGTCCTCATCACCCCCTGTCAAGGGTAGAGAAGACATTGTAGTCCTCCGAGACCCGACAGGTAACACACAACGCCGTGTCCAGACAGGTCGTGGTTCCCCGGTTCTCGATCAGAGAGGCGACCGTCTCCACCACCTTCTTCGAGGCGGCGAGGCTAGGCACCACGGGCTTGCCGTCCTCGCCAAAGGCCACGGGGGCAACCCGGTGCATGTCCCGCCACAGCTTAATGGCGCTGATCTTCCCCCTGGCATGCAGCCACATCGTGGCTGTGAAGGGGTGGTAGGTGAGGGCCCGGTCGCCGCGAATGTCGATGATTTGGGGTGCGCCGTACTTCATGATGTTCTCCGTTCGTTGTTGTGAGAAGATTATAACAGGGGACGGTGCCCCTGTCAAGGGCAGTCGATGATTCCCCGACCTCCGACCGCCGTTGCCGTTGCGGCCCACGCCAGCCACGGAAACAGCGCCCGACCATCGATGATGTGCGCCCAGCACTGGTCAGGGGCGACCATCCAGTTAGCCCACATCACCATGGCCAGCGGCAGCATACCAGCCACAAGCACCCACATCACGAACAGAATTCCTCGAACCATGTTTCACCTCTCCGTTGTTGTGCTAGTAATGTAATGGGGGCTAGGCCCCCTGTCAAGCTACCCCTGCCGCCTCCAGACGGTGATACGCCCGTCTCCGGAGTGGTGGGGACGGCGCTTGTTGACCTCGCGGTCATGCTCCGCCCTCTCTGCGCGGGCCTCCCGCTTACGGTCGTCCGCCGTAACGGCTCGCATGAACACGTCAGCCATGCGGCTAGCCTTGCGGACGTTGCTGGAGCGCTTCACGTTGGAGCGTAGCCGGGTACGGATAACTGACATGTTTCACCTCTCGTTGCTTGTTGTGATTATATCTTAACGGACTAGGGACGACCTGTCAAGGATTACACCTCGCCACAACGGCAAAGGAGTAAGACCACGACGGGAGCCCGGTACACCAATTGACGTTGAAGGTTCGCGCCGCTGGTGCTGCGGGCAGGTTCCGTGCTCGGTCGATATCGACGACCTCGCCGAACAGCCCGGCGTCTCTGGCACGCTGCCTCGCCTGGTACATCGCGGTCGAGGAGCACGTAGCCATATCGGCGTCTACGTGAATCCATGCAAGCACTTCCATGTTCCCTCCGTTGATGTTTATATCTTAACGTGGCTGGTCTGACCTGTCAAGCCTCCTCGCCAAAGATGTGAGCCCACATACTGGGCGTGATACCCGTCATGATGAACTCTCGGTTCTCGGCGCTCACCTCGGGCAAGGCATCCTGAATACACTTGCCGTTCTTCCACGCTGCGAGGCCGGCAGGGGTTGCACCCTCGACGTGACGGACGTTGACGCGGTTGGTGAAGGGGCAGATGCGAGTGATGTTCATAACGAACTCCAGGTTGGTTGTTGTACCTATATCTTATCTGATTTGGGTCGCTCTGTCAAGGGGGAGTACGGCTACCACCGTACCTTGCCCCGGCACGCTTTCTTATTGCGCGCCTTGCGCTTGTCCGGGTGACGCCCTGCCTTTGCAGACCGGGCCATCATAGCCAGCACTACTGCGTTGCGGCGCTTAGGAGCTTTCTTCTTCTTCATGTTCCCTCCGTCGTTGTGTCTATATCTTAACAGACTCACTCCAGACTGTCAACCCATTGGGCGAGCACCCGCTTCACCACCACCCACTCGGCCTGTAACTCTCGGGCTGCATCGAGCAGCCCAGGCCACCCGTGGGCTACCGCCGTCTTCGTGGACGCCCATACAAACCGCAGCACCTTCCCCATGTTCCCTCCGTCGTTGTGTCTATATCTTAACGGACCTCGCCTAGCTTGTCAAGGCTGCGGCGATACCCTTTAGGCCGTAGGCAATGTGCCAGACGTTACCGTCGAGGTCTTCGTGCTGCTCGTACAGCAGCACCTCGGGCTCCACGTTGGCATCCGTGAAGGCCATCGTGAACGTCCGAGCCTTATGCATCTCTGCCTCGGAGCCCGGCGGAGGCGACGGGCAGACCTTCCGCTTTGTCTCGTAGATAGCGTCGTCGTCACCAACCACAACCGTCTCACCGTTCTTCAGAAGTGCAAGCATGTTTCTCTCCGTTGTTGATGTTTATAGTTTAACCGGCCAGCGGCGACCTGTCAAGCGAAACGCTTGGCAAGGCCGACGTGGCACGAGGTGGTCTGGCTAATCCAGCCATGCGACCCGCCGCTGGTGTAGTCGCGGACGACCTTCCGCCCGCCCTCGGTCGTGCCAATGCATAGCCCGTAGCTATACAGGGACCGACCGTCCGTGCTAAGGTTAGCAGCCCTCGCACCCCTGCCCGCTGCCCATGCCTTGACCACATCACTGTTGCGCTTGCTACCCATATTCGACCTCTCGTTTGTTGTTGTGTTTATATTATAGTCTGTTCTGTCGTCCGTGTCAAGTAGGGAATCCTTACACGGCTCTCCGTTAGGAGCGGTGGGCGGGCGAAGTCCCCTAACGCCCTCGGTCAAGCATGTTGCACCTCTCTGTCGTTGTTGATGTTTATAATTTAACTGGTCTCGGCTACCCTGTCAAGGTATCCGACGAAAGTTACCTCGGAGGGGTCCACCCACACGATAGCGATATAAACTTCCCACCCACTACCGCACGCCCGCCGCGCGTCGTCAATGAGTTCGTCTACATAGTCCTCCGGGTAGAAGGGCTCGAAGACGCGCTCACTCCTACCCTCACAGTCGGTCAGGTCACTGTACTCGCAGATAAGAAACCCATCAGGGATACGCATCGTTTCTCCGTTGTTGTGCTAGTAATCTAACAGGGGACGGCACCCCTGTCAAGTCAGAACGCCCACTCGGGGATAGGCGTTCCGTCGTCCGTCTCATCCCCGCCGATGCAGAGGGCGCGGTCGTCCTGACCGTAGCAGGCTGCATCGCGGGCGGCCTCCTCCATCTCGGGGGTAGGCAGGTAGTAGTCCTCCTCGTAGACCTCCTCGTAGACCTCCTCGACCGTGACCCGTGCAAGCTCTGCGATGATGTTCCCGTTCATGCTCAACCTCTCTGTTGCTTGTTGTGATTATAGTTTAACAGACCACCGTCGGACTGTCAAGCCCTAGCGTGCTAGGGCATGCTCTGACCAGAAGGCTACGCTTGCCGGCACGTCCCGGTTGCTAGGGTCTTCGGGGTGCTGCGGAGCAAGCGGCCCCCCAAAGACCGTGAACAGGGTAAAGTTATCCCCGTCACGGATGCCGATGGACTGTACGTAGTCCACCGGCCTACACGGACGGTCGACCATGCGGTCAGCATAGGGGCGGTCCCCACGGCGCTCCATGATAGCGTCGGTGACAGGCTCGTCACCCATGATAGGGCCGTAGAGGCCGCAGGGGACGGTGCCTAGCTCCGCAGGGATGCTGCTCTGCACGATAAAGAAACCGTCCTCGACGTTTGCCAGTTGTCCCTGAATGAACGCCATCTGTGCGTCGGTGATGCCGTGGTCTGCGTGGTGGATAGTGAAGCTCATGTTCAACCTCTCGTTGCTTGTTGTGTTTATATCTTATCGTAGTTTAGCTAGGCTGTCAAGTGGCTTTCGTTTCTAGCTCAATAATTCCTGTATCCTCGCAGATAACCTGCGCCTTTGCATAGCCGCCCTTGGTGGCGATAGCCCATGCCAGCCCCCACACTAGGCCCGTCCTAATCGCGGGCCGTCCCCATTCTAGCGAGTTCCACGTCTTCAGTGTATACATGCTCACCTCTCTGTTGTGTTTATAACTTAACAGCGAATGGGGTTGCTGTCAAGTGCCTCCTGCCATTCCATATAGTCGAGCAGTTGAGGGTCGTCGTCCTCCCCCCATCGCTGGTTAAGGCCGTCCTCTAGGTGGAGTCCTTCAGACTCCCTCGCCCACCTTACGGCGGCGGCAGGGGTACTAATCCCTGCATAGTCAAGGGCTTCAACAAGGTCGCTGTCATCGTAGCACTCATCGATGCTACTGCAAGTACCACGGCCAACCAGAGCATCACTGCGTACAGCCTCAACGCGCTCATCCATGCTTCACCTCTCTGTTGTGTATACATCTTATCTTATTCGTCCTCGCCTGTCAAGCCTCGATTGGTGTAGTGGGAAAGATAACCACGTTGTTAAGTAGGGGCTTAGCCTCCTCCGCTGGTGCCTCTGCGATGAGGGCGTTAAGCCCTTGCAAGGCGAGGTCGGCCACAGCCGTCTCTAGGATGCCCTTAAGCTCCTGCTCGGAGACTCCCAGACGGTCAGCGTGGACCACGAGGCCCCCAGTCTCTAGGCCCCCACGCAGGTTCTTAAGGATGATAAGGATGACCTCGAACAGTTCGTCAGAGATGGTCATGTTGACCTCCATGCTCGTTGTTGCTTGTTGTGAGAGTAACTTAATGTGTTCCAGTACAAGTGTCAAGGATGCGGCCCAATACCGGATTTGCACCGGTTTCTCCACCAGGAACAGAGAGGAATTGGCCAGACTCCTCTCGCCGTGGTCACCTATTGATCAGATAGGCTCTCACGATAGCCTATACGGCTATCCCATGTGGCGCATTGCTCACGTATGCTAATCGGGCACAGAGTATCCTGTGAACCAGTGCAAGCTCTCCCCGTAGGGTTGTAGGCGTGTACCGACGCCTCGTTGTTTGTATCCCGCTGCTTGCACCCAGCGGCTGTTTGATGTTTATAATGTAACGGGTCAGGGCCAACCTGTCAAGGGGCTACTTGTTAGCCGCCTTGAACAGTTCCTCTGCCCACGCAGCCCCGCCCCAGAGGTCAGGGTGGATAGCCTTCATGAGCCGCTTCCGCTGCCCAGCGTTAGCGTTGCTGAAGGCCCGGAGCATATCCTCAAAGCGAGGGTCAGGCTTGCTCTTAGGAGCCTCCTTCTTCTTCTCCTTCTGGCCCTTCTTCTCCAGCCCAGCGAGCTTCCCAACCCAGTACCACTGCTTAGCGGAGAGGGAGCCCCGACGGTCCCAGTAGCCCAGGAGGGACTCTGCGAACTCGCGGCCCTTCTGGTCGAGGTTGCCCAGGTTGTTGCGAAGGGCTGCGATCTTCTGTGCGTCAGTCATATTCAACCTCTCTGCTTTGTGTGTTTATAACTTAACGTGACCCCTCGGCCTTGTCAAGTAGAGCCTGAATCTTTGTCAGGCTGCGCTGGATAATAGCCTGATGGAACTGGGCAATCCCGTGGACACCCATAGCCGTATAGATAACGCTAGCAGGTGAGGAACCCCCCTCATGGCTAAGCCGGTGACGGTTCTGGTTGAACCACGCAATCTCATGCCCGTTAAGTGGTGTCATGCTTCCCTCTCTTTGTGTAACTAACTTAATCGTTCTAGTTCTAGCTGTCAAGGATAAGGTGTGAGGGGTTCCCAACTTCCCCTCACTAGGTATGGCCTGACCTGGGAATCACTCCCACGCTTACGCAGCGACCATACTACCCGTAGATAGCATAACCCGCCCATACCTCCCACGGCCATTCTGTTAGGCACTGACCCCCTTAATGGTGATTGTCCTAACACGTCTATTCAGTGACTGTCGCCTCATCGCTCTCTCCTCTGTTGTGAAAGTATCTTAACCTGCTTGGAGCAGGCTGTCAAATCCAAGCTCCTCGGCCCTATTGAACCGGCGCCACTCCTCACGCCAACCAAGCTCCACAATAACTCCCCTAGTGTAAAGGAAGGTAGCGATGGCTTGAGCGTCGTACTCATTAGTAAGACCCATCTTATCCATCATGTAGTCAAGGTTAACAAAGTCCCCGTGCCACTTAAAGCACGGGCCGGAAACGTTCGAGTTACGGAGGTAGCCGATAACCCAGGTTCTATGTCCACGCTCGTCGTGCTCGTCCACGAACATAAGCGGGTAACGCGAGCCGTTACCGGGCTCCCAAGCAATCAGTTCCATGTTTCACCTCTCTGTGTTGTGTAAGCATCTTAATGGATTGAGGTTTAGCTGTCAAGACGACTTCAAGTAACGCGAGAACCCGTGGGCTAGCCGCCCAGATGGGCTCGCCATTCCGCGATTGCCTCCGCGATTGACGGCGTTGGTTCCTGCGCGCCAGTGAGCACAGCCTCAACCGCCGCCATCTCGGCGAGGGCGGCGTCCACGTCGATGGTTAAGAGTCCCGGATGGCTCTCCTCGACCTCCCCCAACTCACGTTCTAGGTTCGCCCGCGCCGCAGCATCGACCTCCCGCAGAATCCGCGCCTTTTCGTCTAGCGTCATCATGTTGTCTCTCCGTTCATTGTGTTTGTATTGTAACAGGGGGGCAGCCCCCTGTCAAGTTACTTGCTGAAAGGAAGCTCAAGCTGACCAGAGTAGAGCAGGTCAAAGGCTTTGCACTTGGCAGAGAACCCTTGCCAGTCCCCACCGTTATGGTCAAGGTGGAGCACACCGCTAGGTGACACTCCGATGAACCTGCTCCGCTTGTCCAGCCAAGCGAGCTTCACCCACTGACCCCTACGAGGGTTACGGGTAGGCTTACTACCATCGAAGGCAGTATCAAGGTTCTTAAGGTCAATGAAGGAAGTAGTCTGAAAGGTTGGAAGCATCTTCATGTTGTTTCTCCGTTCGTTGTGATTGTAGTTTAACTGGTTAGCGGCGACGTGTCAAGCGCTTATTTGCACAGGAGCAGCACTCGCCATTCTCGTGCTCTGTGCGGCGACCCTCGGACGGGCAGTATGCCCAGTAGTAACCCTCGTCGTTGTCCTCCCAACGACCGCCACGCTTCCACTTAACCCAGTCACGTCCACCACCGTATCCGTATCCGTATCCGTATCGGCTCATGTTGTCTCTCCGTTCGTTTGTTGTGATTGTAGTTTAACGTGGTTGGTCTAAGCTGTCAAGCGCTTTCCGGTTTGAGGGTCACGCCCTCGCCTCTTTAGTTCTACCGCTGCTGCGGTAACCACATCAAGGACGTGTCCATCCTTACAGCAGCCCAGGATGTTATCCCCGGACTTGATCATGGTAAGCAGGTCTGCGTTCTTCGCTCGGACAAGGTTAATACGCATCATCGTCTCCGTTGTTGTGATTGTAGTTTAACGTGGTTGGTCTAAGCTGTCAAGGATTAATATCCCATCCAGTCATTATAACTGTCGATACCATTGAGCATACCTTCCTCCCTAGCAATCTCACGACGCCAATCGTCGTCGTCTACTTCGCTAGGGTCGTAGGCGTCAACATAATATTGTTCACCCTCCGAGGTAAAGATACCGTTAACGGTATTACCATTGCTTGCCTCAATCTCCTCTGCCGTAGCAGGTCTCACCGGCTCGTCAGTAACCGCACAGAAAAGGTAAAGAATCATGTTTGCCTCCATCGTTTCGTTGTGATTGTAGTTTAACGTGGCTGGTCTAGGCTGTCAACCAAGTACCATAACTTTTTCTGTACCCTCTGCCTCAATGCAGGCTTCCCATAGCTCACGTAGCACGTTCAGCCCTTGGTCGATGGTGCTCTCACCCCTAACGAGGGGGAACCCACGAGGGAGATAATGCTCTCCGTCTTCGACGGTACTGACAGACCTAAAGCCATGCCAGATAATAGTAGCGGCTTCCTCCGCTGTTACCCCGTGGAGTTGGTTAAGCCCACCGGGCATCATCATCCTAAATAGAGGGCTAAAGTTAAATGTGATGTTCCTTTCAAACTTACCGATGCTTACTTCCCAACTCATTGTTTCCTCTCTGTTGTGAAGACAACCTAACCGGCTAGGGCTAGGTTGTCAAGGATTAATTATCGAACAGCGTCGAACTGCGCTTCCGTAGGGTTCTTAACCCCGTGGTAGACAAGCCCGATGTTACGCTCCCCTAGGATAGCTGGCATGTCGCTGTCGTTACCATCTACGTAACCGGCTGCGATACGCTCGTCAAGGGTAGGAAAGATACGGCTGTTAGGCCCGTCAATCTGACGGTCAAACTTGCCACCGTAGGAGTAAGTAACCCGGAAGTTACTAGGGATATCCAGACCCTTGAACATAGGGAAGCTCTTAGTGTAAGCGTAGAACAGAATATCTGGGTGACGCTTAATAACCTCCAACCAAGCCTTGACGTACCACTTCTTAAAGAAGTCTCCGCTATCGTGCAACCGGATAACGGCGACCGTTCGTGATACACTCTTAACCGCTCCATCCAGAATGTCAACAACTCCGTCTAGTCCACTAGTGGCGTAGGTAGTGAGTAGAAGCTGGTGGTTATCAATACGGACACGCTTGCTACCCTTGAACAGAAACGTACCTTGCCTAGCGTAGCAGAGTGCAAGGCAAGCATCTGCACCGGGACAAGTAATGTAAGACTTGCCCTCTACCTCGTACCCACCGGCTGGCAGGTTAAAGCTAACCACGCGGTAAGCCTTGGGTCGTGGCACGAAACCATTAAGGCTACCGTGCTCTGCTAGGTGAGCCTTCACCTTGCCAGAGGTCTTACGCAGCTTGCTGTTACCGTCACTAATCTTAATCTTAGCCATCGTTCTCTCCGTTGTTGTGTAGACAGTATAACCGATTGATTCAGTCTGTCAAGTTGTTTGTTTATGCCCCTGCCACTAGTGTAGCAAAGAACAGGAATAGTACGAACAAGGTAAAGATAATACCTACTAGATGACGTACAGTAAACTTAAGTAGCTCAAAGGCTCCTAGCAATAGAGCCAGACCAATGAAGATACCAAGTAGAGCTTCCATCGTTTCCCCCTCGTTGTGAATAGAATATAACCGATTGTGCTTGAGTGTCAAGCAAATGGTTTAACTTTTACCCTAGTGGAGATAGATTCACGATAATGGAGTTTCGTCCGTTCGTGGACCCCTATATTGGGGTATTTGTTTTATCTCCCCTAGGGTAAAAGTAACATATTCAACCTAGGCACGGGTGTCAAACTTAAAGCTCAACTGCTTACTAGCACGGTGCTTTCTATGCGCTCGGTCGAACGCCTTGCACTTTTCCGAGAACTTACGGAAGTTCCCTCCGCTGCTATGGTCGATACAGAGAGCGCCAGCAGGCGTTACCCCGATGAACCTGCTCCGCTTGTCAAACCAAGCGAGCTTAATCCATTGACCACGGCGAGGATTACGAGAAGGCAGCGACCCGTCTGCAAAGGTTAGGAGGCTACGGCTATCCACGAACGAGGTAACTTGGAACTTACGGTGCATTGTCTCTCCCTTGTTGTACTTTCAACTTATCTGGTTTGGTTAGGGTTGTCAAGTGCAAATAGAAAAGAATGTTGGGTAGGTGTCAAGGGACCATAGCAACCTGCTTGACTTCAGGCCACAACACAACAGAGAACAACTGCTATGGTCCAGGGTGCTACCCACACCCTATGTAAAGTAACAATGTAGCATTAATGGCTCGCAACCAAGGGCCTTCCTCTTTTAAGCTTATTGCGAGTAAGCCTTAAAGAGTAAGAAAGAGTGTTCCAACTTCCCGGATATACCGTCAGTAGCCTCGAAACTACCGCCTCTCTCTCCATTGTTGTCTGCACCTTAACCGACTCAAAGGAGACTGTCAAGGATTTTCTCACAAGGCCCGTGCCCTTACGACAACTCCAGAGGCTCACCCGACCGGCGACTCGAACAACCGTAGTATAGTATAACTATACCAGTGTGCCATTGCGTCAAGTGTCATGAAATCACCCCGGAGACCCGAACTCCGGTGACCTTGTGAAACTATTATAACATAATCCTTTATATCTGTCAAGCAGAAAGATACAACAGAGGGCTGGACTTTGTTCACCAAGGACATAGTACACTGTGCCCCCTGTTGTATCTGTAACTTAACCTAAACTTTCTTACCTGTCAAGCAAATTCCTTTGTCTTTTTCTTATCGAGCAACATACTTATAGTGTTATACTTGACTTTTCCGGGGATTGCGTCTGACCCCCCTCTGTTTTTTAGCCCCTTTCGTTACTGTAATGTAACGCTTGGGGCTTTACTTGTCAATAGACCGGAGAGAATGATTTAGTGTTTCCCACTCTCTCCCACTATCTACCACCCTATCCCACTAGGGATTAAAGGTTATGGCAGCGTACTACCGTGTACTGGTCGATAGCTTCCATCATCTTACGGATTGCGGTCTTAATCTTTACCTGTAAGAAGATTTCCTTATCTCTGTCGAGGTTAGGAAGTCCCTTAGCGCTTACTGTACCTAGCCCTTCCTGCTGGGCTACGTCAAGGGCAAACTGAAGCTCCTTCAGTGATGCATCCAACTCACCAGCGTACAACTGTGTAAGACCCTTCATTGTTTCTCCCCTCTGTGTGTTCTTATCTTAACTGGTTTGGGTTTAGCTGTCAAGCCATT
>Ga0208767_1002971_pt1 | contig 12522 bp, 18 predicted proteins | sample VirMetDEL_Mar_21_FD_184514 | JGI IMG/M metagenome (GOLD analysis project Ga0208767, IMG submission 184514) | Aqueous microbial communities from the Delaware River and Bay under freshwater to marine salinity gradient to study organic matter... | ecosystem: Environmental > Aquatic > Marine >... | reverse complement strand
GGTGGTAATGGCCTGAAAGCATTACATCTGTATCAAATAAAGCACTATTAGTTTGTTGTGAAGCCATTTTTGTAAACCAATTTAAAACTTTATGTGAAGCTATTCCCCCGGCACGTGCTAAATGTCCGTGAAATGCCGACAAAACAATATTTGGTAACACTTCTATGCTTACAACTAAATCGTTATCTGGTATATGAAACTTGACGTGTTTAAATGCCGGTGCTTTCTCAAATATTTCAGCAACATTATCAAATAATTCATAATCTAAGTTGTCGCCGTAAGATGTCCTAATTCTACCGTTAGTTCTTTTTTCGCCGTGATTACCTGCGACTGGTACACATAAGATTTCTGAAAACGTTGGTGCAAGTATCTCTATTGTTTTAGTTAACATACGCCTTGCAATCATCATTTGCTGCCTACCGTCATAGACTTGTTCCCATAAACCATTAGGTGCAAACTGGTCACAAGCATTTTCTAATAAATCGCCCATACCTACTAATACTAATTTGTCTATTGTGTGTTTTTTTCTTAGATCAGTTACGTGTTTTTTAATCTTGTTAATGCCATTAAGATAGTTTTCTACGGCAAGTTCTGTATTATATTTACCTATTTGCCAATCACTTAGACATACAACCATACAACTTGTATTCTTTGTAGCTTTCTTTATTGCTTTTGGTTTTATAGCCGATACTTTTTTTAGCAGCTTGTCAAAGTCACTATCACGCATTGTTTGGTCACGTGAATAAAGATTAGCTTTAAAATAATAAAACTTTGTAGGTTCTGTTTCCCCGGTCTTTGAGTTTTTACCCCAAGCGTCCCACACTCTAAAGTTTATTGGATCGCCTTTTTTAATATAGAATGTTTTACTTGCACCCTCGCCTAACCAATAATCTATCCAACTATCCCAATCTACGTCGGCACTATCTTTAGCTTTTGTAGGTGCTGTGGTTATGACACCACTATTACCTTTCCATTCAACGCCGGGTGTGTACCCTTGTGGGTGTTTATCATCACGTTTATACGCTTTTTCGTCTTGTTTAGCTTTTACAAAATCTTCAAAATTCAAGGTCATTAGCTATTGCAATCCTTTTTACTATTTTTCTTAGACTTTCTTCCGTAACTTCACGCATTTCAAGTACTTCATACATATATTGTGCTATTGTTCTATAACTATAATTTTTATCCTCGTGTGTTACTCTATTTTTTTTACATTCTTTTAAAAGATTAATTATTGTTGGTATGTTTTTTGCATATAAATGTTCATAACCACGATTATTTTGTACTTTTTTCTTGCCTACAAAATCATTAAAATTTTCAATCATTATCACCTGTTGTTATATTAAGTCTAACGCTAAATACAGACATATTTGACGTTTTTACATTAAATAACAAAAAACCCACCGATTAAAGTGGGTTTAGTGTCTAATTAGGGGATTAGATAGTTTTTACAATGTAGTGTATTTTTAAGATTTTATAAAGTTTTTTGCAAATTGCCTATCTACTTCTAAATTACATTCTGTACAATGTGCTTCTTTATTAATAAAAGCAATTTCTTCTATAAATGTAAATTGTTTACATATTTCGCAAATCATTTTAACACTCCTTAATTTGTTATACTTCATTATATAACATATTTCTAGAATGTGGTGTATTTTTTTAAGATTTCCTAAAATTTATAGTTAAAAACCATAAAGCAAAACTAATAAGGATCATAATACCAACAACATCTTTAGCTGATCCTGTTAATAAAAACCACGATAAGAAAAAACCAAGTGCTGTAAATATTTGTCCTGCTGCTTCTTTAAGTACTACTTTTATGCCGTTATATATCTTTTTCATTAATATCTTCTTCTTATAGGTGTTGCAATGATTTGACCAACAATAATTACCGGGACAACTGTCTTTTTAGCATTGTCTTTGCTTGATTGCGTCATATCACTACCAATATCTGATATTACTATATCGCTTAGGTCAATATCGGTAAATTGTCCTATTGGATCTGCAAAAAATTGTTCTACTTGTACTTCAACAATAACATTAGATATTGAGTAATCTTCTACGTCTGCGTTTTCTGTTGCACGATCTACGTATTCTTGTACAGCAATACTTATGTTTTCATCTTTAGCTGATTGTTCTGCAATTATCTGAACATCATTAGTTTCAGTAACACCTAGTACATCTGCAACAACTTGTTTTTCTTCCTCGTTAAGTTCGGCAACGGTTTCCACATTAGTTACTTCATTAACTACGGCCTGTACAACTTGTTTAGTTTGTTCATCTGCTACTGCTAAATTTTGTACGCTAACTTGTGCTACTTGCTCTACTACTTCAATCAATTCTTCTGTTTCAAGTTCCTGTACAGCTTCAACTATTGCAGCTTTAACTTCTTCTTCATATACTTCTTTTTCTTGATCTGTTAAATTTTCTACTTCGTCATCTGTTTTAATTTCAACTATTTCTTCTACGTTAACGACTTCTTCTATAACCTCTTGTGCAACTTCAACTTGTTCTATTACTTCTTCTTCTGTAAGTTCTGGTAATATCTCTTGTTCTCTTTCCTCACTAGGTATCGGCTCAATGTCATCTTTTGTATCTGTAATTTCTTCATCAACAAAATCTTCTTTAATTGGTACAAGTGTTGTGGTAGTCGTTGTTGTAGGTATAACAATATTTTCAACGACAATATCAATTTCAATAATTTCTTCTGCAATTTCATAGTCCTTAAAATCTGTATTTTTTTCTATTAACTGTATTGTATCAATTAATTCTTTTACTTTCACTAACTCATCTTCGCTTAATTCCTCTACATCAACATCTTTTAGTATTGATTGTTCTAGTTCTTTTTGTATTTTGGCTTCTGCTTCTGCTTCTAATCGTTGTAATTCTTCTTGTTCAGCTTTTATACGTGCTTGTTCAGCTTCTAGTTCTGCTTGTACTCTAGCTTCTTCTTCTAATCGTAAGCGTTCCTGTTCTTCCTCATATAAACGTTGTGCTTCTAATTCAGCTGCTATGCGTTCTTCCTCTTGACGTTGACGTTCTGCTTCTTCCTCTTGTCTAATACGCTCTTGTTCAGCTTCATATTCAGCTTGTCTTTTTGCTTCCTCACGTGCTAACCACTCTTGATATTCTTTATCTTCCCTATCTTTACGTTCTTGATCTGTTTCATATATCCCGGTTACAGCTTGATTATTGTTACGCTGTACAGTTAATGGATCAAGCGTTGTAGTTGTTGTTGTACTTGTTGTAGTTGTGCTTGTAGTGGTAGTAGGTGGCACGGTTGTAGTCGTAGTAGTTGTTGTAGTGCTAGATGTTGTAGTAGTGCTTGTTGTAGTAGTTGTAGGTGTTGTACCAAATGTCCAATAAATATCATCAATAATTACATAATCATCATATTCAATAGCGACCGAAGTTATATATTTATCTGTAACGCTTTTACTTACGACTTCATACATAGTTGATACATCTGCATTAGATTGTGCTGAATAAGTAGATGTTTCTGTTGTACTGTCGCTAAATGTCCAAGTTACTGTATATGGATCGTTAACACAACCAGAAAGAAAACCTGCTGTTGTTATATCGTTCTCTGGGAACGTAATAGTAACAGTTTGGTCATTGTTATTTTGCATATTGTAGTGAACGGCTTGGCTACTACTTCCACAATCGCCACTATGTATGTCTAATCTATTCCAACTTGATCCACCGTAATCAAAAGTTATGTTAGTTGTATTTTGCCCGGTGTTGCTTATTCTTTCATAGGTTGTTGTTTCATCTGCTAATACTGGTGGTGTAACTAAAAAAAGTACTATAACAATTCGTATAAAAGTATTTAGTTTGTGTAACACTCCAAATTATTCTTCTTCTTCTTCTTTATTAAACCAAATTGGGTTTTCTGGATCTAAAACTTCTGATATGTTTCCCATTATCTACCACCACAACAACCGTTACCACAACAGTCCATATTAAACCCCTTTCATTATGCTATTAATAATAACGCCTAAGATCATAACAGTTAAAGAAAGCCACCCGGTAAGTTCCATACGCGTTGGTCTTTCATTCATACGGCTATGAAGTTCATCTATTTTTGTATCTAGCTCTTTCTGGTTGTCTAAAACCATTAAAAGTAGTTCTTTTTGCGTTAATCCGTTATTGTCTGGCATAATCTAAGTATGATTTTAACAGTTGACGGTGTTCCCTTTTTGAATATGATATTGTTCTACCGTCGTATATATCGTGGTGTAACTTGCATAACATTGCAACATTATCTATATCGTATTTTCGTGTAGGGTTTCCACCCATACCAATATCTTTTAAATGTGCTAGTTCTAAACGTTGGTCATAGTTTATACACTCTGGCCACTCGCACCTGTTATTTGCACGATCTAATGCGATTAAACGCATTTCTTGTAGCTTGGTCAACTACTAGGGTTTAGGATTAGCGTCTTTTACAGCTTTAATTGCTTTGTACCATTCGCCGGTTTTATCTAGCTTATTGTTATGTATATCCCAAAAAAGCTGATCTAACTGGTTTCCAGTACTATCGTAAGCTTCTTGTCTAGCAGTTTTATAACCATTTTCTTGTTGGTCAAAATCGCTATTAGCTTTATCAATAACTGCTTGTGAGTATTCTTCGTCTGTAAATTCACGTCTTAGATTATTTACTTGTGCGAACATACCGTCGCCACCATTAGCAGTTTTTTTCGCGTCTATTTCTGCTTGTGCTGTTGCTGTTAATTGTTCTAATGTTGCCATAATTATCCTTTCTATCTTATCATACTTTATTTAAATTTTATTTCTTGAGCCCATATAAAACGAAGCGACCACTTGCTATGTTTCCACTAGCCATTTTAAATTCCATTCCGTCACTAGCACTAGCAACTGTATGGACTGCACCACCTTGCCTACCTCTAAATAAACCACTAGAGCTTATTTGTGTTGTTTCTTGTGTAATAAAAGAATATTCACTAGCATTTGCAAAGTTAAACAAATACAAAACCATATTAGCTACTTCCCCTGTACTTGTACCAACATCATTTACTTTAAAACTATCAATATTAACTTCTGCATTATTTCCAAAAGTAGTATCTGTTCTTAATTGTTTAACTGCATAATCATATTCTGAATCTGTTTGAGGTGTACCACCTTTAGTTACTCTAAAAATTGGAGTTGCCCCGTCTGTTGTAGGTGCTAAATTATTTACAGTAATCACATAAACATCATATGTACTATCAATAGGATTTAAAATTACACTTCCTGTTGCTGATGATATAACTACCTCTTCAATTTTTATTAAGCTACCTGCCATTATTTAACTCCATATACTGATATTTCCATTTCAGTCAATGTTCCTGAACTTGAAAAGAAATTAATACCTGTTATTGTTTGTGCAGTTTTTTCAACTCCAATTCCTTTATATCCCTGTAAAACACCTGTCCAAGCATTAGATTGGTCTGTTAAAAATGTATAACTAGAACTATCATTAGGATTAAACACAGTCATATTAATTGAAGCACCAACTGTTGAGCCATTGCCAAAAGAAATTCCTCCAATAGAAGTTACTCCTGTACTCCTAATTTCTGCAAATCCTGTATTAGAATATAAAATTAAAATTGCCTCATCATAAGTTGAAGTGCTAACAACACCACTTTCATCTATAAATCTTACATCAATATTTGCTGATGTACTTGTTTGTAACTTAGTTACAGTAACTTGATACACATTATAATTAGCACTAAAACAATCTGTTACTGATAATGAACTAACTCCACTTCCACTAGCAGATTTTATAAACTGTAAATTAGTAGCCATTATGAATATTCCTTTATGCCATATAGAGAAAATGTGCCTGTAAATGCACCAACATCAAAAGCCATAATTTGAAATTTATTTACAGTACTTGCTTGAGGTAAAGCATTTGAGCCAAATGTTGATTGAATTTCATTACTATTACTCCAACCAGAAAAGTGTGTTGTTGCAAAACTATATTTTGAACTGTCTAAAAAATTATAAAAATATAAATATCCATTAATGTTACTTTGTGTATAACTTGTTGAAGTATTATTACCAAATCTAAAAGCATTCTTTGTAGTGCCTCTATCTTCTGCAAAAAAACTTGGTGTACAATCTTGGTTAGCCATTTGATAAACAGTACCACTTTCTAAAACTCCACTTTCATAAAGTCTTATTGCTATACCTTTACCATTACTAGTGTTATAGCCATCATTAATGGTTAACAAGTGAACATTGTAACTTCCTAAATCATCAAAATCTAGAGTTGAAACTGCACTTGTTATTGTTTTAGTTTCAATTAATTCTAATTGTCCTAATTGTGGTGTCCATTTATCTGCTTGGTCTAAGTTATAAATATCTTTAGGTTTAAATATTCCTTTATTATTAAATGCACTTTGTTCTGGTGCTTCTGGTATATATCCAAATTCACTCATTTAAACCACCCTGTACAATGTAAAAGTTCCTGCTGTAATAGTACAAGCGTCCCCACTAATTGAAAATCCATTGTGTGCTTCTGCTACTTTGTAAATGAATCCACCCATATCGCCCATTAAAGCAGTAGAAGTTGAGTCAATAATCATTTCTTCACAAGTAACAAAACTATACTCACTTGCATTATTAAAGTTATAAAGATAAAAAAGAAAGTTTTCATTTTCCCCTGTAACATCATTACTTATTGGCGAAGCAGCTGCTACATATTTTCTTGTTTGGTTTGCACCACTAAAATTACTAAAAGAAGTATTTGCTTTTAAAGTTTTAGCTGCATAATCATAATTTGCAGTAGTTTGTGTCGTTGTTGTTCCGGTAACATCTTTTGTAACTCTAAGTTGTAAATAAGCAGTATTAACAGATATTGTTACGCCACTTGCAAAAACTACATAAACATCATCAGTATTTATTCCGTCTAATTGAACATCAGCAGTAGCAGAAGTTATTGTTGCTGTGTTTACTTGTACTAATCCCATTAGCTATCAACTCTCAAACCATAAGTTTTAATAACCCCACTAGATACATCTGAACTAGGGAACATAAATTGAAAACCTGAGATACTTGTAGTTTGTTTTAATACTCCAATGCCTTTAGAAGTTAAAAATCTAGGATTAGAATAATGTGAACTTTGTTGTCCTGTGTTAAATGTATAACTTGAACTGCTATAAGGATTAAAAATATATAAAACACACCCTGCTACATCTGGTGCTTGGTCTGGATTACCACTTGCATAATGTATTTTTGTGCTATCTCCTGTATTGTCTGTTCTTATGTCACTAAATCCTGTATCTGCAGGCATATACAAACTTGCAAAGTTATAATCTGCACTAATAACACTTCCACTAGAGTTTATAAATCTTAAATAACTTTCAGTAGTAGTTGTACTAGCAGTTGAAAAATTATCCCCAACAATTTTATATATATCAAAATCTGTACTAAAAACATCTGTTACATTTACATTTGATACTGAACTTGTTACAGTAGTTTCATTAATTAATCTTAGGTTACTCATATCTGTTTTACTCCAAAAAGTTTTATAGTGCCACTTGCTATATTTCCTGTTGTTGCTAAAAATACTCTAAAACCACTACATTGATTTGCAGTTGTAAAAACACTTCCACCAAAAGAAAATCTTGGTGTATGAACATCTTGTTTTATAACTGTATGATGTGTTGTAAATGTATATTTAGAACTGTTAAGAGCATTGTAAATATAACAATATCCATTAGCACTTGCATTAGTTTCATTATCAACATTAGGTAACCATATAAATTCTGAAAAACTTGTAGATTTACTTTCACTAAAAGTTCCTGCACTATTACCTAATTGTTGTGCAAATTGATAACCACTTGTTTGTACAGTTCCACCAACTTTAACTCTAATATCTAAGTTCTGTGCAGTTGTACTAGCACTTTGAATATTGGTAGCTTGAAATAAATGTACATCATAATTACCTAAATTATCAAAGTCATAAAAAGTTACACTATCATCAGCAGTTTGTTCTTCAATAAGTTCTAATGAGCCACCCCAACTACCGTCTTTAGTTAATTGAAGTATTTCACTAGGTGTATATAAACCTGTATTCTTTTTTACATTATTTGGTTGTGTACCTAAATAGGTCATAGTGATCCTTTAGGTTTGTCTAAGAAATGATACGTTGTATTCCCCACTAGAAGCTGCTGAACATAAACCTTGTAGTTTATCCCCGGTTTCTAGCACGATCTTTGTTGTTATCTCTATTGTTGTACCAAATGGTAATGATACGTCATTTAAAACGTGGCGTAATGTTCCACCAGACTTAATAACACTTAGATCAATAGTAACGTCTGCACTTGATCCACTAACATTAGATACTAAAATACCTATTACAGTTTCAGTTGTAGATGACGGAACTGCGTCAACAATGTCTGCTGTTGATGTTCCAAGGACACCTTGAACTGAATGTAGTGTATCTGCCATAAATTATTCCTTTCTTATGATAAAGCTAATACTAAACCTAGACTAACACCACTTGGTGCAAGTGCTACAATATCGGCTACTGTTGTTTTCTTTACGGCGTTACTGTCATCAGCGTCGCCTATTAAAACTATATCTGCCGAAGCAACGGTTGCTGATGTAGCACTATTAGGCGAAATAACTAATGTTGATGAAAATGCACCAGATGTAGCCGTAGCACCACCAGATAAACCAGAAGTTCCTGCTGTTGTAACAGTTACCCCGGTAATATCGCCCTCGCCTATAAAATTTACGAAAGAAGATCCGTTATAAAACTGTAATACGTTACTGTCTGCTAAATAGCAAAATTGTCCCTCTATTGGACTTGTTATTTGTGCGTCCCTAGCTGTTGAATTAGCAAATATACCTATGGATTGTTCCATTAAGTAATCGTTTACATCTGCTGCTGTTAAAACTTCGCCTGTTGAAAATACTTTAAATCCGTTTGCCATATTTTTAGTTTATCCTTTCTACTTTGTAATACATTGTATATGTCATTAATACCCTAGTTTATCTGTGTCTAAAATACCAAATAACGTGTTATCTAGTCTAAAAAATGCTTGTACATCTGCATTAGACAACTGGTATGTACTACTAAATATATCTGGTGTAATACTATATGAAACACTATCAATGATTTCTAATGATGATATTTGGCTTGGCGATCCACTACCCGGTGGTGTTAACTCTACTTTTACTACGTCGCCTACATCTCTAGCTAATACTTTGTTTTGATTAGTTGTACTAGCTTCTGTTAAATCAACTTGTAAATTATCAAAACGTATTAAAGCGTCTTTATATTTACCAAGTAAGAAGTTTGCAGCTGCTAACACTTCTGTATCACTATCGTTATATAAACCAGTTCTTGACAATGATCTAACCAAATATTTAAGTTGGCTACCAGTATCTTGTACAGTTTGTGTAGATCCACTTAAACGTTCTAATGAAACAATATTATAAATTTCGTTATCGTCATTAATATAATCTACTTTTAAGTAAGGTATATCTGAACCGTCATCACTAAACGTAGCACTAGGTGTACTAGGGAACGTTGTATGGCGTGATTTAAAGGTTAGCTTACCGTCCCTAGCTATAAACAATAGTCCGTTTTCTGACTGTTCTACGGTCTGTAAAACACCTAATGTGTTAGCTGATAAACCACTAAGACTTTGCATATTAGATATACCTGTTTCAATATCTCTATTAGATCCAAATTTAACGTTTGCGTTATCTAAAATATTATTTATTAACGTACCACTATCAGTACTACTAAAACTTGCATTTATTAATTCAGTATTTGCAATTTTCATAAATGCGTCTGACGCTTGAAAGTTAGCAAATGAGTTGTTTGCGTCTGGGTAGCTTAGGTTAATATCAGTTACAAAACCTACAAATAAGTCCTCATAGGTACTTCCACCGTCTGTTGTTGCGTCAACGTGTATTTCTATCATTGGTTCAATACCGGGGTAATAAGGACTTGATGTATTAGTATTTTCGTATTTTCTAGCGTTATTAAGTAATTGTACTGAACACGATCCAGTAATAAAACTGTCTAAGTCCCTTGATCTACCACGATTAATAGTTACGCTTTGTACGTCACTTGTGACATCAGTAAGCGTTGTTGCACCACCTAATTTACCACTATCTAATACACCACGTACTAGATCGTCTAATGTAAATGTATCTGGTGTAAATCCAATGCGAACACGTACTGTTGGTGCTGCCATTATTCTATGGTTAGAACTCTATTTAACGCACCAGAAGTTCTATTGTATTGGCGTAATGCTTCAACTGTTTTTTGTGCAACCTCTTGTGGATTACCTGTATTACCACTTATGTTAAAGGTGTTATTCATTACAGCTTGTCCAACTTGTTTTTGCATTTGTTGTTGTCCTGCTAATAAGTTACTAACTGTGTCTGCCGGGGATTTAACTGCCGGTGCTGTTAGAGAAGCTACTTTTTGTTCAGCTAATCCAAATGATACGTTACCAAATTCACGTAGTTTTGGTAGATCTATGTTTATACCAATCTTACCTAAAACGCCACTAACTTTATCAACAAATCCATTAATTGTTCTAATAAAACTGTTCATACTGTTAATAACTCTGTTAATCATATTTTCAAAATTCTTAGGTAGATTTTCTAAAAATGGTTTTAAAAATTTATCTGCAATTTCTGTAAACTTTTGAAATGCTGGTGCTAGTAAATTAAGTAACACCGTTACAATACTTATGATTGGTGGCAAAATTGCTGCAAATAACTGACCTATGGAACTTAAAAACGGTGCTACTGCTTTAACAGCGTCAACAAGTTCTGGCCCGATTTCTTGCACTAAATCCATTATTACTGGTAACAACTGTTCAGCAATAGGTAATAATTCAGCACCCATAGTTACTTTAAGTTCTTTAAGTTTTGCTTTAGCTTCCCTTGATTTGTTGGCAAAACTTTCTTGTGTTCTGTTTAAGTCGCCCTGCTGTACTGTTGTTTTCTCTAACAGTAATTCATACGTTGCTAATGCTTTTTCTTGTTTAGTTAATTCACTAGCAGCTGTTTTACCAGTCATAGTAAATGCTTTTTGTTGTACGTCGGCTTCCATTATGGCGATACCGTAGGTTTTCAAGCTCTCTCTTTCGCCTAATAACGCTTTGGTAAATGCTTGCATAACTGGTTCTGCACCACCTTGTACGTTACTAAATGAAGCTACGTCCCCGGCAAGTGTTGCTAGTTTTTGTGATAAGTCTGCTGATCCGTCTGCTGTAAACTCAATACCTTGTAGAACTGCACCAGATTGTGTAAGTAATCCCTCTAACTCAAATGCAGCTAAACCTGCTTTGTTTGCAAACTCATCAACGAAACCAGATAGTTTTGGCATTGCTTCGCCAAAGGTAGTTTCAAATGCAGATCGTGCTTCGTTAGCGTCTGAACCTAAATCTACTAATTCTTTACCTAAAGCTGCACCAGCTACTGTTGCAATACCTAAACCTGTACCAATAGCTTTACCGGCTTTACCTGCAAAACTACCTAAACCTTGTAAACGCTTTTGTACTTTTGTTAGATCATCAGTAAATGCTTTAGTTTTACCAATAATTGCTATTGATATTTTTTGTTCTCTTGCCATTACTTAATTGCCTTTACTAATGCGTCAAACATTCTATCGCTGTATGTTTGCATAATATTGTTTTGATTACGTTGTATAGTTTTACCTGCAACATAACCACTTTTACCTGCTTTATAAAAACTACTGTCGCCTTGATCTCTTTGGCTACCTGTCCATTTTCTATATGGGAACTTAGCACCCGGTCTTGAATATTTTAAATTACCAACTTGTTGTGCTGTTATTGCTCTAGTCTTACCACTTCCACGAACTGGTACGTACTGAAATCTACGACCACGTTCTAGTGATATTGCTGTTGGGTATCTATCACTTGTTTTTACGTTTACCTTTGCTTCTGTTCTAGTACCACTAGCTGTAAAACCCATTGCTGACTTATTAGCCATAGGAACTGGTTGTTTACGTGCTAATGGTCGTATATCTGATAATTGTTCTTTTGCTATTTCTCTATGAAACTTAGATAAAACTTTAAGTACGTCTTTTTGACCATATCGTGCTAGATCTTTTTTCAATTTAATAATCTCGCTATTATCAATAGCTATATCTGTAAATTTTGCTGTTCTAGCCATATTAATTATCGTACTTTTTGTTTATAACTCTTAACAATGCGTCAAACATATCCATATCAAGTTCTAAAACCTCATTTGGACTTATACCTACTTCTAAACTAATTAAAGCTATAAGGTCTATAAATCCAGTTATACTTTTGGGTTATCACTTGCCCCGGATATATCTAAATCATCTACTTGATCTATCCAAGTATCGTAATCATCAGTCACGCCGTTACGTTTAGCACCAAGCCAAGCTAAATACAATAACCATTCATATCGTTGTTCTTCTTGTAGCTTTGATACTGGTATATCAAACTTACGTTCAAACTTAACGATATCGCCGGGTTTAATATTTATTTCTAACTTTGT
>Ga0208767_1002970_pt1 | contig 12523 bp, 10 predicted proteins | sample VirMetDEL_Mar_21_FD_184514 | JGI IMG/M metagenome (GOLD analysis project Ga0208767, IMG submission 184514) | Aqueous microbial communities from the Delaware River and Bay under freshwater to marine salinity gradient to study organic matter... | ecosystem: Environmental > Aquatic > Marine >... | reverse complement strand
GTATGGAATCTTAACTTGCACACCTTCAAAAGGCTTACTATAACGTGTTTTCATAACCTTACATGCGGCTCTGATACCACGCACATCACTGACTTTGTTACCTGCTTCATCTTCTTTGAGCTTGAGTTTGCGCATTGCAACCACAATGCTACTTGCATAGATAAAGCCTTGACCGCCGCTGATCTTGTCATCTGGATCAAACATGTCCTGACTTGCATATGTGTGATTGGTACACACCATGCCTACATTGTAACTGCCAATCATGTTAACTGTGTTACGCACAAGTGCAGTTAGTGCTTTAGGTTTGCGACCCAAGTCACCCTTCATGTCACCTTTGTTAAACTGGTCAACATCAGTAGGTGTCATCATCATGCCCAAACTATCAAGTACAAACAGTACCTTTGGACGATCTTCTTCTGCCATTGCTTTATAATCGCCCATAAACACACTGATAGTTTTAGCAACATCATCAATCATGCTCATGCTTAGTTTAAGCAGTTTGCTTTCGTCTGTGTCAACACCAAGTGCTTTTAACCAACTTTCATCCAGTGCATTTTCACTGTCAATGAGTACAACAAAAATGCCTTGCTCTTGTGCTGCCTTAACAATGTTTCCACTTGCGAAATAACTTTTACCTGCGCCACTTTCACCCGCAAACACTGTGACTTTGCCCATGGGCACGCCTTTGTAAAAGTCACCACTTATGAGCCAATTGAGTGCATAACTTCCTGTGCTGATCCAATCTGTTGGATCATGGAATCCAATGCTGAGTCCGTCAATGCTTTTTGTGATGTCTTTTCTAAATTTGCTTACGTCAAATGGTTTTGCCATGTTTGTTCTCCTATGAGCCTATGTTGTATTGTATTATAAAAGACGCTGAATGTCAAATATTTTTGTGTGATCAAGTCCGCGTCTAGAGTCTAGTTCGGTTAGTTGTTGTTTGCTTTGTTGTGTTCTTCGTTCAAATGGTGCACTGATATGTTCAAGCATGTTTTGGTAACTGTTGTGTAACAGATAATTTTTGTTACTGCCTTTTATGCGTGTAAGTAATTTACGCTGCATATCATATAAAACATTGTCGTTGCAGTTCCTAATATCAAATACCTTAGGTCCAGTTATTGGTCCAATTACAAAAGCATTTTGGTTATAGCCTAAACTAGCAAAGTAATCAACTGTATCAAATACGGAGTATGGATTTAGTATAAACCAAAGCATGTTAAAACTTACACGATGGTCAAGTTGTGTAATAGTTTGTAAATTTTCCAAGAATGTATTCCATTTTGCTCTATAGCGTATGTATTCAAATTCTTTACCCATGGTTTCTACACTCACAGTCCAATGAACATTGCGAAACTTGCTTGCACGTTCATACACAGGACTGTTTAAGTTGGTGAGATTGGTATTGATACGCACTTCACAACTGGGATCTAGTCTATCCAGCAGTTCAACATTTTCTTTCATCAGCAGTGGTTCCCCACCAGCAAGATACACATTTTTTAAATTTGGTGCATTTTCTAACACATACTGTTTTGTCTTTGCTAACTGTGTTTCATCCACAATGATGTCAACACCTAGTTCTTTTTGCCATATACTGCTTAGTTTAGGTCCACAGTATACACATGCTAGGTTACAGGTGTTACGCCAACGCATATCTACTGTGCGTAAACTGGTATCATAGGTATCATATGTGCTGTAAGGCACACTACGCAGTGATTTGAGATAGTAGTATCTATCACTGCGAATGTTATAACTGTTGCTATCTTTTTCATGTTTATGACAGTGCATACAGCCAGAATGTTTTTGATGAGAGTTCATGCACTGTTTGATTTGTGTATTTTGTTCTCCTTGCAGTATATCTTTGATTTCAGTATCATTGATATTACCTAAAACAGTTTCACTGAGCACACAGTTTTTTACTTCGCCATCGGGATTCATAATAAAACCTGTCCATGGTAAAGGACAAAAACTTCCACCCTTGATTGCACTTTTAGGATCCATTACAACTCCATTATAGGCTTGTACCTAAAACCTAAACTTATTTCTTCAAGAAACATTTGCTTGTTGTGTGCTTGTATCCATGTATCACATACTGTGTTTACCCAATCGTCAACATCCACAGCATTCACCCCCACAGTGTTATAAGGTTGTGTAGCAATAGTACCGGGACGTATTAATACCAATTTACAACGGCCTTGTCCTTTTAAATTGTAAAATGCGTTTTCTAATGCTTGCTTTTGGCCTTTATATTCTTCCATATCATATGGCACATCAGACTGACTAGACATCATGCTGCTAATAAGCCAAATCATTTTATTTTCATTGGCCCATGTTGTCCACAACTTGTAAAGCAGTTCAGTTTGTGCAAAACCTACCTGCGCATTGTTAATAAACATGTCACAATCTTGTATGTGACCAAACACCTTAGGTATACTGCGAATGTTCATACCTTCTCTGCGACTAAAGCCAACTATGTTGTGACCACGGTCTGCAAAATACCTAGCAAAACTTTTACCTATACCTGCTGTGTGTCCGCTAATTGCTATCTTCATTGCCAAAACCTTTCTATACCCGGGCGCACACTTTCTTCTAGTGCTAAAAAACTTTCTAGTGCTTGTGTATTATTGTTGCCTTTACCATATGGTGTATGTTCTGTAAGCCAGTTGCTATGATCCACACTCAACACATTTGGCGTGTTTAAAAATGCGTACTGATGTTTGATTCCATACTGTTTGCAATATTCTTGTATCTCGGGTAGTTGCTTTAAATTCAAACAGCTCACTGTGGTCCATGTGTCTAAATCAAATAATTTATTGTTGATGTTATTATAGTGTAACAAGTTTTGTTCAAAGTTGTTCCATTTTACAGGATAACGTACATAGTCATGTACTGCGCCTATTCCATCAAAACTCACAGTAACAATTACTTTTACACCACGTGATAATAAATTGTCTATCTGCTTGATAATACTTGCGCCATTGGTGTTGATGCGTACTATCTTAACACTTTGTGGTAAATTATCCAGCATACGATTGTAGTTAACACTGATGCTAGGTTCGCCACCATTGATATCTATTTCTACTAAACGTTTGTGTGGTAGTTGTGTATATTGTTTCCAATTGTCGTTAACTACTGCATTGCCTTTGAGACTGCCTATGCGTGTGCTAAGTCCTGGATTACATGTTACACATGCACTGTTGCAATAGTTGTCTAACGTACCTCCTAATTGCAAGTAATCATCACGGAATGCCTTTAATATCTCATCACGTTTCATACTATTAAGCCTAACACTTGTACCATTGACTTGTTCTGTGCGTTCACAACGTTCACATTCAGCAGGCCAAGTGTCTTGACACATTTGCATTTTTACATCAGCAATCCATTTGCTGTTTTGCATTTCTTCTACAGTTTCAAACTGTTGTGCATCAACCATATGTCCACAGCACCCAATTGTGCCATTTGCATTGATGCGTACAAAATGTTCTAAGCGAGGGCAATGCATTTGTCTATTTCTTCAAATGTTGTAGAAGTTTCAACAAAGGTGTCATATATTTTGTTGTCTATGTTGCACCAATGTGAGTCTATGTCTACATGTGGAATGTTCAACCTGTCGCTTACATTCAACTTTTTTTGGATAGGAATTTGTTTGTAATCTTTGATATCTAGTGTTACACCAGGAGCAAATCTTCGCAATTGTTGGAGCCAATGATACTGACTGCAGAAATGATTGTTTAGCAACTGCTTGGTATTTATCAAGTGTAATAATGTATTTCTATCAAGCTCGTGGTTGTATAAAATATATGTTGCAACTCCTACACGATAGCGTTGCTCTGCTTCACGCATGTATACGGTAATGTTATCTAATCGTTGTATTTGCTGGTTGTAAAGAATCTTTGTGCTGAATGCTTTAATTGCACTTTGTCCGTTTTTGTGTATAGGAAATACATGCTCGCCATTTTCTAGCAAGTGTGCTTCACAAATGTTGCCAAATAGTTGATTGTAAAAAAATTTCATTGTAAAGAATGGAGGGCGACACTGTGGCCGCCCTCTGCAGATACCTTATGAAGATTGACGACTTCTGATCATTGCTAGAATGTCTTCTGCACTTTTACCACCTTCGGTGGCTGCTGGTGCTGGTGTTGGTTCTGCTGTAGGAGCAGGTGCTGCAGGTGCTGTCTCAAATGGAACTGTGGCTGCAGGTGCTGCTTCCGGTGTTGGTGTTGGAGTAGGTGCTGCCGGAGCAGGAGCAACCGGGGACTGTGCTGTGCCTGCAGGAGCATCTACACCATATGGACGATAGTATTGTCCAAAACGCTCGACGTCGTATGCTTGTCCGTCTACACTTGCTTCAAACATCTCTTTGAGAACATTAATCTCAACTTCAGTTGGACGCTTAGGCAAGTAGTCTGACAAGGTGTGTAAACCATGTGTTTCAATAGCCGCACGTTGTACTTCTGTAAGCGCACTTTCTTTGCGAGCCCACTTGCTTGTGCTGTAGTCGGCATATTGACCTTTGGTTGTTTTAGTGATACGGAAATCCAGTCCTGCATCATAATCTGTGGGGAGTTCTTGTATGTCTGGATCCATCAGTGCATCTTTGATAAGTGTAAAGATGCTTGGCGAAATAACAAATCTACGAATTGGATTGTCAGGTGTGGTATCTTCTTGTAGTGAGTTTTCATTCACAAAACCTTGGAAGATATAACTACGCTTCTTCCAATACTTGCGACCCATTTCTTCTAGTGAACTATCTTTAAACCAGGTGCGAACCTCAGTCAAGATCGGACAGGTTTCATTCCACATTTCTACACATGGTACCTGCACCACAACAGGCTTTGAATTCATATCGCCTTTGACGCCATTGAATGGCAAACGAATCATAAGTCGCTCTGCCCAAAAGAATGTGTTGTTGGGATCGCCATCAGGTAAGAACCGCAGTACTGAAGTGCTGCCTTCTGGGATATTCCAATGTGGGAAAATTGCGTTGTCGCCGCCGCCTGTACGCTCACCGCGTGTTTCTTGTTGCTTGAGCTTTGCTCGGATTTCTGCTAAAGATGCCATTGTGTTTTCTCCTATGTGCCTATGTTAGCCTATTTTAAGTTTTAGTATGTGCCTAAATCGCATACTGATAACAGTATATGATAATGTATTTATCAAGTCAATATCTTTTTTGTAATATTTTTGAAATATATATTGTAGTCTTCCCCATACAGATTCTTGACCATATCCAACTTAGTCATATAATTAACAAACTGTTCATGATGGTTACTGTCAAAATCTTCAGTGAGCAATTTGTTTATTATTGCTAGAAGTACTGCTTCTGTATTTTGTTTTTGATGTAAAATAATTTTGCTGGCGTTAATAATATCAATAGTTTCTCGCAAATCTTTTACAATAGGATCAACTAAAGTTTTTGGCACAACATTCAAATCTAAATGCGTTTCTGATGCTGTTCCAAAACTGACAATTTCAGGCCAATCCTGTGCTAACCATTGTAATAATTGCCCTATAAAAGGAATACTATATACACTAACAGTGATATTTACTCTTGTGTTAATATGTTGTGTAGCAAGCAGTTTCTTATAGTTTGATCTAACTGTCTCCCATTTTGCACCGGGTCTTATATATTCTGCCACTTCTCCCATTGCGTCTAAACTTACAACAACTGTTAATTTACCTTTGTAATTGTTTATAAAATCCCAGTCAATAACACTACCGTTTGTAAATAATGTTAATGCTGCATCTAGTTGTTTTTCTTGTAGCCACTCTAAGAATTTAATACAATTTTTGTCATAAAACGGCTCACCTCCTAATAGTACGATATTACGCAATCTGTGAGCTATTGGATCTAAAAATCTATAATCAGTATAACGTTTGCTCACAATGTCAGTGGTACCGAACGCTTGTTTGTGATAACTACTTACTCTACTGCTGGCGGCTGGCCAACATGTCTGACATGCAAAGTTACAAGTATTTCCGGGCCTAATTTCAAGAGTAATATCATCTTTTGTGTAATGACCATATGCACTTTCACCATTGAGGCGCATACTATCACCTCTGTTTTGTACTTCTATATTTTTACATCGAACACAACGTTCAGGAAACTCTCCTGCATTAAGTTTTGCTTGCATCTCTTTGACTGTTGCACTTTCAAACCAGGTAGTAAGATCTGTATTTTCAATATTATGCTTCCAGTCTTTTTTGACAAATTCACAACAAGGTTTAACAAGATGGTCATAACTAAGTGCTAAACCATTACTTAAAAATTTACAATTCATGTTACGGCCAATCTAATATTTTCGAATGGAAGATAGTTCTTGTTATTACTTAATACATCAAGTTTACTTGCATCTAATTTTCTTACAAGTTGTTTGTTAATTTCTGCATTCCTTGCTTGGTCTATGAGTAAATCTTTACTGCTACACAGCACTGTGCTCAGCAATGAAATATCTTTAAAAGGAGTAAATGTAAGTGTACGATCTAAATGCCAATGCTGATAATCATTGGCATTCATGTTTAAAATATAATCTTCCACATTTGCTATTTCTTTGTATACATCATCTACATTAGGTGCTTTTTTCATTAGATAAGAGTAGTGATAATCGGATGTCTGAAGGATATCGTCAAATGTTAGATTGTGTTGTTTTAGTGCAATTGCTAGAGTAAAAGGTCCACGTAAAAAATTTTCGTCACCGTTGCTGCCACTAACTAGAACACAGTCATCGTCCCACAAATGTATTTGCTGATATCCCCAAAACTTGCGGAGAGCAGTAGAATTTTTACAATAAAAAGGTGTGAATTTAATGTATTCATAATCAACTAATTCATAATTTTTAGTAAAATAGTCCAAGTATGCCCAAACAGTTGTAGTATCTATTCCGCCACTAAGAAACATCTTTAGTGGTTTTGTATTGTGTGTAAGGAACTGTTCATAAGTTTCACAAATAGTATTATGTAAACTATCTACCAATTCAGCATCCGTTAACTGTTGTGTATTTTTCTTGTATGCTGTAAAGAAAGATTGACTACATTCTAATTTATTGTTTACAGTAATAATACAATCTATCCAACGTTGTTCTCCATGTTCAAAAAGATTTGTAACACATTCATCACCCGCCCAAAGAGGAAATCCTCTGTTAGTGTCATGTAAAATTTTCACATGTTCACTATCGGCTACAAACGCACAGAAGTTTCCTTTGTATGTAGGAATGTCTTGTACAATAAGATTGTCAATGACTTCACTTAGACTACACTTATTAGCATACCCTTTGATTATGACTGTATGCGAATCTGTTGTGTATGTGTTCCAACCGTCATCTGTGTTTAGTACAAGTCCATTGGGCAAAGTATAATGGTAAGGAAAGTTATCCAATCGGCTAGTCGATAGGCTAAAAAACATGTGTGTTTTCTTTCTTGAATTTTTATTGATTATAGCACTGTTTGGTAGTTGTGTCAAGAAAAAAGCAGTGCCGTAGCACTGCTTTCCTCCCTTTGAACTGTATTATTTGTTTGCTAAGTCTTGCAGTTTGCGCATTTGACGAGCAACAATACTTCTTGGTGTGATTTGATAGCCTGCTTCACCTTCATGGATGCCATGGTTTGATCTTGCTGTTGACCCTACGCCTGCCATTGATGCCATTTTTGCAATCATGTCTGATGCCTCATCTGCTTCTACAACTGACTCGTCCATCTCACCGCGAATGTCTGCAATCACGCTGTCCGATGCCATTGGAATTGCTTTCTTAATTTCATCATTGCTTGCACCATCTGCAACCATGTCTTGGATTTCAACGTGGATGTCGCTCATCTTGCCTTCATCCATTTTTTCTTCTTCTTCGTCGCTACTGTGGCCAAGATGCTTGTGTACAAGTCTGTCTAGAGCGTTATGGAACTTGTCAACTTCTTCGTCACTTACTTCTTCTTTGGCAACTGCCATGTCAGCGTTACCGTCCATATCTAAGTCTACCATTATCCAGTTTTTTCCTTTTGGATCCATGCTATCATAAGCACAATCTGTAGTAGGTTGTCCTAGCATATCGCCACAATGCTTACACTTTAGTGAACACATGCCTTCGTCTAGTTCGTCTGGCATTGCGCCAGCGTGTTCTTTGCAATCGCTACAAATACCTAAACCATTTTCATAGTTCATTAGTGGAGCATCGCAACATTCACTGCTTGGTGCACCTCTATCTTCTTTCATGTCGTCTGCATTACTGCCCATACGCTCGCCCTGTGTAGCACTTGTGTTTGCTGGCATGCGTGGGTTGCCAAATGTTCTTGGAATAGTAATACCACTGTCATTGCCGTCTGCGCGAATCTTGTCTAATGCTGCTTGCAATGATTTTGTAAACGGAGAACCATAATCGTCTACATGTTCCATCATCCAACCAATGATAATGCCACGAGCATCACCTTCTGGATCCTTATCACCTGCAACACCTAAGTCATCATACAGTTCATCATCACCTAGTAAACCGCCCAGTGCATCAATAGCATTATTACCGCCATCGCCTAGTGGTATAGGGTTAGCCATCATTGCCGCAATCTCATTCGCTTCTTTTTCATTTATCGGTAGTCCCCATGTGCCTTCTTGTACCACAGACTCTTCCACAGTTGATTCAACTGCACGTTCGTAGTCATCCCAACTTTCAACTTTGTCTTTGCCGTAGCGATCTTTTTTGGCCTTAGGCATTTGGATTTGTGTTTCACCTTTTAGATACTTCTTAGCCATGGCAAATGCTGTTGCAGCATCGCTACTATTGTCCATATCTAGTCTACCAATGGCACTTGCTAGTGCATCATCAACCATACGGTTTGAAAGTTCCATCATAATACGTTGTACCATTGCAAGGTTACGCTTTTCCTTTGGCATGTTACTGTTCTTAATAAACATTTGATAATTGCGTAGTTCTGCATCACCTTCTGGATTTGGATGCATCATAATAGGAGTAGAACCTGCAGCAAATGTTTTCAAATTGGCTGCTTCACTGCCCATACGGTTTTCTTCGTCTTCGCGTCTAATTTTACCCATTGCAACTGCCTTTCCTACATTGGTAAGTGTGTCACTTAATTCATCATCAAATATTTCACGTGTGAGTTTGATTTTTAGATCTTCGAGATCATTTTCATCTACTTCAATTTGATTTGGTGCCCAGTTTTCGAAGTACTGTTCATAACCTGTTTGCTTTTTTATTGACTCAAGTGTGTCCTTTAAGCCATAATATCTGTCTGTAGCATCACCAATAATTTCACGAGCCTCTTCGGTGTACTCTTGACGCTTGGTTCTGCGGCTGAACTTGCGTAGATCCATCATTTCTGCCATGATGTCAAGAATGTGTTTGCCACGTTCATCGTTTGGATATCCATCATTGCTGATGTGACGTGTCATTGCTCTTGCTGCTGGCAAGTATGTGTTAGGGAATTTAAAGCGTTCGCCTTCTGCATTTTCAATGTATACTGCGCTGATGTTTCTGCTGCGAGCACCGCGCTTCTCTTCATCTACCGAGCCAGCATGTTTAACAATCATCTTTGCTCCGTTTAGATCTTGGTAGCTTTTTTTCTTGCTACCGTACATTTTACTTTCCATGGTAAGTTCTTCCTGTTGTCCGCTATTCTTTACCAAATATTCAAAGTCTTTGCGATCTAATCTTTGCTTGTCGATGTTTTTGACTTCGAAGTTCAACATGTTAGCGTGTGCATATTTGCGCATGTTACGCATCCAAGCATACCAGTTGTCACTTTGCTCGCTATCCATTTCACTGATCATATCATTGTTAAAGTATATCTTTATCAAATCATCTTGTAAATTTATAACAATGCTTCCGCGATCTTTGTAATCAAATTCAAAAAACACAGCCTGGTCACTGTCCAATGTGGTTTTGCCTTCGGCATCACCCAATTGAACGTTGCTAAAACGTGTTCTAATTTTATCAAATATTTCTTTGCTTATTTGGCTCATGATAATGTATTTATGCTTACATAATTATAAATGGCATTGGTGCATCATAGTCATCAGTGCCATCACGCAAACTACTTTCAAGTTCTGGAACATAGTTTTTAAGTTCATTAGCAATACGCAATGCTAAAATAGTACTCATAACAAGGTCATCTGTTTCGCCTTGTTTGGCTGCATAACTACCGCCGCTGGCAATAAAATTTTTAAGTTCACTGATCAGTGGTTTGCTTTTAACATGCAATTTGTGTGACTCTATGAGTGTTTTCAGTTTAGCACAACTTGCAAGTTTTACTCTGTTTGTGGTGTTGAATCCTTTGCGGAATGTGCGTGTGTTGCCTGCACGTTTTGGTTCACTCAAAAATATTCCTGGTATGTTCTCTTCGCCTACATCAGCAATGCTTATCAGTGCTGCTTCACCGATAGTATTGTTTTCAACACTGTAATAGATGTTGGTCATATTGCTTCGTGTTTCTTCTGCAATGTGTGTACAAATAGCTTTGAGGATTTGTATCTGTTGGGGAATAGGAGTTTTATTGTGGCGCCATTCTGCTACTTGTTGCATGCTGGGTGCTTCAAATACTTGTATGGCTGCAGGATCTCCTCCTGTTCCTAAACTTGGATCGAGTGCAACAATATAGGTGCTGCTTGCATTTGGCTTTTTATACCAACGCACTGTGCCTTGTTTTAGTATAGGTTCGGTGCCTTCCATACTAGCAAGAAACATGCTGTTGATTAGTGTTTCTTCCCATATGATCGGCTCACATTCGTGTTCACGTTGAAAACGTTCTGTACCCACACTGTGACGTTCTTGTGCTGCCCATACATCATCTCTATCAGGATGTCGATTCCATTTAGCCATGTAACCTTTGAAACCGTTTTCGCCAATTTCAGTTTCATTACCGTCAACGTCAATTGTACGATTGGCGCCTTTCCATATCATCCAAAATTGATCATCATCACTGTTAGGTGTGCTTGTAATAATAGCCTTACCACCTGTTGCTAGTGTAGGACTAATACTGGTCCAAAACTCACGGGCAATGGTGTTACGCACAAATGCAAACTCATCACAATACAATAGTGTGATACTCATACCACGTCCTGTTGTTTCTGTTGTTGTGGTGCTTACAATGCGTGATCCATTTTCAAAGTCTATACTGCCTTTGTTGTAACTAACAACACCTGCTCTGATGTGATCGGGGCATAGTTCATATGCATAACGTATACGCTGCATAATTTCTTGGGCACCCACATATTTGTGTGCAGCAATCAGTATGGTACTGTCCGGTTTGAACATTGCATACCACAACAAATAACCTGCTGCAGTTGTGGTTTTGCCCATTTGCCTTCCTAGTAGATTGATGCTAAAACGATTATTGTGATATATTTCTATTAGTTCATCCTGAAAATCAAAAGGTTTGTATAACAAACGACCTTTTGTAGGATGCTGAATGTAAAAATAGTTTGATAAAAAGTAAGCAGGACCAGTGTTAGGATCTGCACACTCTGCAAACTGTTTTATTTCATCATGTGTAAATGTTTGTCGACGGTTTGCTTGTTTTACAAGCACGCCTTCAAGATTCTTACTCATTATATTCCTATCTTAATATGTACCCTTGGTGGTGTAGTACTTAGTTTGATAACTTCACTGGCAATATCAAATCTATCACGCAATTGTTCAAACAGTGTTCGGTTGAGTCCTTGCGCTGCAATATCGTAACTACTTATACCGATGCTTGCATAGTAATCACTTTCCAGTCCATAACGTTTGCCCATGTTAGGAAACACACCCACAACAAACAAACACACATCTGCTAGTTCTTTTGCGTTCAAATGTTTTGGATCTTTTAGTGTCATGTATGCTTGTGCAAAACTGTCTTTGGGTAGAAAGTGAGGACGGTCAACAAAACTTCCAAGCAGTATAGCAATATATGCTTGCAAATCTTCAGGCAACTCATAGCCTGTTTGGTGTTGTGTCTCTATAATACATTCTCGAAACACCTGAGTGTATTCATCTTTGATGTACATGTAAATATTTAGTCAGAAAAATAGGCACTGCAAAAAACAGTGCCTATTGTTTTTATTCTTTTTCTTCTAGTGATTCTTCAACAACCTGAGTCATGTAACGCTTGTACATGCCTTCAAAAGTCAACTTGTTGTCTTCTTCAATTTCAGTTGGCTCTTGATCCATTGGGTTGTCAGCACCAGCGGCTGCAGCATATGCTTTCTTAGGACCATTTAGTCCACCGCCTAGATCCATTTGATCTTCTGCACTGCTATACTCTTCTTCTGGCTCGTTAGCATACTCGTCAATCTTAAACTCTTCGTAGCCTGCAAGTTTCATTAGTTCTTGTAGCGCACTGACTGGGACTTCAATTGTTTCTTCAACTGCTTCTTCTTCTACAGTTTCAAATGACTCATCAACTTCTTCATCTTCATCTTCGTCAGTTGCCTCTTTAGCAACAAATGCTTCTTCACTGACTTCATCTTCAGCAACTTCAACGCTCTCAGCAACAATAACGTTGGTGTTCATGCCCATAACGCCACTGCGTCCTGACAGTTTGATCATACGCT
>Ga0208767_1002967_pt1 | contig 12530 bp, 25 predicted proteins | sample VirMetDEL_Mar_21_FD_184514 | JGI IMG/M metagenome (GOLD analysis project Ga0208767, IMG submission 184514) | Aqueous microbial communities from the Delaware River and Bay under freshwater to marine salinity gradient to study organic matter... | ecosystem: Environmental > Aquatic > Marine >... | reverse complement strand
TTCTTTTTTTTTTTTTTTTTTTGCGATGTAGGTTGACAATGATGTAATTATGGTGCAATAGTTACATCATTATGACGGATACCCCTATCAATTACGCCGACATTAGCACACAATCGATGGTGCAAATATTTCGCGCGGCCGATGCGTTGCAGTTGCCGCCGGCAGATGTGGCGGCGCTTTATCTCGCGTCACGAGCAACTGATGATCACAACCAGACGCAGGCGCCCGAGCCTGCACTAGCTGAGCCTGCCAATGCCTAGGCTCAAAAAACAGATTATTGAGCCGATGATTCCCGGTACCGTGATCGGTGCCGTGCACGCGGTAAGTAGGTCGACCGTCAAGCGCTGGTGCGAGGCCGGTCAATTTGCGTCAGTGATCTGGCATGACAACGGCACGGTATCAATCCCGCTGTCGGCCTATCAATCATGGGTGGAGCGTCACCGGCTACAATACGACCCCAATTCAGGGGGTTAATTTTTTTGCGCAAAATCATGGAGCAGCAAACCAATCTATTGACCATTGAGGAGCAAATGGGCGCAGAGCCGGAGGGCGGCATTTTGTCGCGTACAATTGCCCGAGACGAGGAGGCTAATAGATACACATCAGCCAGACTCGAAAGCCAACGCCCTGAGATTTACAATGCAGCCCAGATGCTGCTCCAGGCCGGTTACTCAACAACGGATGTTGCGTCATCGCTCAATTTGCAATGGTACACCGTCAACGCAATCGCCGCCGCCAAGCCTGAGATTGTAGCAGCCGGAAAAAAAATAGGCGGTAGATTGGCATCGCAGATTAACCGGGCGGCAATGGACAAAGTGATGGAGTACATTGACACCTGCTCCATCACTAGCGCAACCGACGCTAAATCGATTATGGTGATCGCCGGTATTGGCAAGGATATTGCGCGTGATCTGGATGGCGATCCTACACACATTGTCAAGATCGATGCTCCTGATCTGCTCGACGTTACCGACTACATTGCTGGATTACTACCCGCTCAACCGGTTCAGACTGGGACAGAGACCGGCACAAAAAGCGGCGATGCGGTGATTGAGCTGGGTAATGGCGATGATTTAGCCGGTGATGCGGATGCGCTGATTGACGCCTCCAGGTCAGTCATCAGCCAAGAATCGGGCACTAAATCGGATGCTGTTAAGCAAGTAATTGATAATCAAGGTGTTGCGGCAAGTGATCAGTTGACAACTAGTCAACTGGAGCAGGATGCGGCGGGTTCGGGTGAGGGTATAGAGGTACCGGGGGGGGGGCTCGGTGATCGTCGGGGACGCTGACATAGTGATTGGTTCAGCTAGACAATTTTTTTTTACAAAAGGGGATTATGACAAATGAACATACAGTCTTTGAGGGAGATGTGGCGGCGCAGCTTGGGTTGAGCCGGGCAGTGATCAAACAGTTGCGCGAGACCATTCCGCTGGTGCATGGAACGCATTGGAAACGGGGCTCGAATAACCGGATATATTTAAAGCCTGCGGGCATTGAGCTGGTGCAAGCGACGATCGATTCTGCGGCGGAAAACATACCCCCCACCGAGAAGGCGACTCCTGCCCCGGTTGAGGGGCCGCTGGTGGCTGATTCAAGCGAAAATAGCACCCCCCTGGAAACGGCTTGTGTGGCGGCTGCTGACGGGGCTGAGGGTGGCGATGTGGGTATTGGGGCTAAGGCGGCCGAAACGGGCCAAAATGAAGCGGTTTTGCCAAGCGTGGCGCAAAAAGAGCCCTTCAAGGTGGTGAAGCCTCGGGTGGTGGTGGCGCGGGTGGTGCGGCAGACGCGCAATCGCTTTATTTTGGAGTGTGCCTCGGATGCGGTGGAGGGTGTACTGCGGGTGCGGGTGCGGGATAATCGAAAATGGCGGACCGGGATGCCGTTACGGGTACGGGAACCGGTGGGCTATGGTGCGAATGTATGGATGCTGGAGGGGCGTTCGCCGAGAGTGAAAGGACAAATGTAATGAGTGATTCTTATATACAGCTTTATCGGAGTTTTACTGATTCTGAGTGGTACCATGACCTTAACACAAAAAGCCTGCTGATACATTTGCTGTTAAAGGCGAACTGGAAGGCTGGAAAATGGCGGGCTATTGAGGTGAAACCAGGGGAATTAATTACTACATTGGATCGGTTATCGGCAGAAACGAATCTTTCTATTCGCAAGGTGCGTACTGCGCTTGCAAATTTAAAGGAATCTGGCACGATCGGCATCCGTACGGGCCGCAGTTCGACAACAGGTTATCATCATATAAGTATTTGCAATTGGGCTATTTACCAAAATCCAAAAAGTCAAAACGACAACGAAACGACATCGAAACGACATCGAAACGACATCGAAACGACAACGAAACGACAACGAAACGACAACGAAACGACATCGAAACGACAACGAAACGACAACGAAACGACATATATAGAAGAAGGAAAGAAGGGTAAGAAGGAAAAGAAGGGTAAGAAGGGGCGGCTGGAAGATTCGGTTGCGGATGTGGTCAAGTGTTTCTTGGATGAGTTGGTGAGTGGTGCGCCGGTGGGATTTGTGTGGAATACTGCCAGTCTGGTCATTTTGGAAGAGGGTTATCGTCACTGGATGGACTATCGGCAGCAACAGGGCTTGTCGGTGTCGCTTATGCTGGCCCGGCGGGATGCGGCCCGGTGCTGCGGTTTTAAGGGCGAAAAGTCGTCGATAATAAATCCCCCCAGGGAGCCTTTGCCGGCTTCGGTGGTGGTGGGCTTAATGGAAAATTCAATCTGCTCGGAGAAGGTGTGGCAGGATTGGTACTACGAGGATGCAGTGGCGGCGGCGCTACAGACCTTTCGTGGCGAGAAAACTGCCCCCCGCATGTCGAGGGTGGATGAAATCGCGCTGAGATACACTTCGCCGGATTATTAGGGCAATCGAAACTAAGCAAAGGGAGAAGATGGAAAAACCAAGTCTAGAGGAAATTGAAAAGCTTGTGAGCTTTAAGATAGGCCCAAATGGGGAGTGGGTAATTAATGATGTTTACGGACCTATCTACGGCGATGTCTACGAATTGCACGGCAATGTCTACGGCAATGTCCACGGCAATCTCTTAGGGGATCTCGAAGGGGATCTCGAAGGGAATCTAAACGGTTATGTCAACGGCAATATCGGCGGCTATGTCAGCGGCAATATTGGTGGCAAGGTCTACGGCCATATCGGCCATATCGGCAAAATCAAAGGAAACCACTAAACAAAACAAAGGAAAGGGAGAAAAATGAAGAAGAGAAAAGTATCGTGGGATGCGCTTGCTGTTTTGAATCGGGCGGCGCTGACGGACCAGGAACGCACCGAGTTGATTGATCAGGGGCATCGTGAGCTGCGGGGCCTGAATCGTGAGTTGCGTCGAAGGGTGGATAAAATCCAGGCGGTGTTGCCGGAATGTCGTCAGGTGCGGCATAGGGGCCTCAAGAATGCTAAGTTATTGCAGGCGCAGGAGCTGCTGCGCACGGCGAATGAGGTGGCCTGTGGCTTGATTCAGGTGCAGGGGGATGCTGCGGAGCCGCGCTTGGTGGCCTGGCAGCATGAAATGGCGGAATGGCTTAAAAATATGGATGAGGGTGTGAAATGAAATTCTGTAGTGCATTAGTATTTTATGAGGGTTCGCCTCATTCGCCTCAATCTGGATTTTTTGCAGAAGTAGATGGGTCTCTAGCAGAGTTTTACAGCTACGATGTCTGGCGAAATGATCGCGATCGTTTTGAGGGAATGGATTGGCACTGGATTATTTTTAAAGACCCGCCGCCAGCAGATTTACTCAAGTGGGTGAAGATGCTTCTGGGGATTCGATTTAGGGGTGTTATTCACTTATATGACGGAAAAGGGGGTGTGAAATGAGCCTATTGACTGAGCAGGATTTGAAAATTTTGGGTGAGGGCTCGCCGATGCAGGTGCGCAAGGTGCTGCGGCGCTTTGTGCATACGACGCCGGAGCGGATTGCGCTCATGAACTTATGTGAACGGCTGGACCGTATGGAGCGGGCGACGCGCTTTGTATCGAAGCTTTTAGAGCAGCAGTTGCGGGCACAGCAGGCGGGTACTGATGTTGAAATTGTGGTCGTACGGAAAGGTAAAAGTGATGGAAACTAACCGAAAGGACTAAATGGATACAATAAAAATAGACAAATGGATGGCCGGCCAGCTCACAACTGCCGACGATTATGACCCTTTGAGTGATCAGGAAATTAACGATATTGGCCTTACAACGCATGAAAATGCACTACTGCTGGTTTTCCCAGATCGTGAATCCCTAAAAAGGCTATGCAGGCTGAAACCATAAATGTGAGGCTTGTTTGACCAATGGAAACTGAGATTGAAAATTTAGTGGATGTCCAGCGTCTTGTTCGGCTTATCGCAGCACACTGGTCAAAGTCTTGCGACACCTGCAAGTTCCAAGAGGGTCCGCAAGTGGTTGCGCACGCATGGGACGCACTGCGATTTTGAAGAGAACAGTTGAATAGCTGGAAAGACTTATGACTGACACAAATAAAACACACAAGAGAAAGAAAAACCATGATACAAGAACCAATCACTGACCAACACGGCGAAGCCCCGAGCTTAATAAAGCACGCTACGTGGACCAAGTGGCCGAGCTTCATCACGCGAACAGTTGAATAGCTGGAAATTATTACGAACACGCAGAACGCCTAAAACTTAAATTATGAAACGATACGAAGCACTAAAAACCGACCGCACCTTAAACATCACCAAGGGGCATATCTACGAACTAGAACCAAATGGAATGTTGTCTCGGCTGATGTCGAACGGGCATACCAAGTTCCTTACGAACGGCAAGACGATCATTCAAAGCGGAAAGGTGAAAGAGGTTAAGCCGTCTTGTTCTCTCCCGAACGATCAGAAAACTTCAAACGTAGAAAATGAATGAGCTGGCATTATTCGCAGGCGCTGGTGGCGGCATTCTCGGAGGAAAACTCCTTGGGTGGAAATGTGTTTGCGCCGTCGAGTTCGATGAATACGCGCGATCTGTTCTCAAATCCAGACAGGACGATGGAAGCCTCGACCCCTTCCCGATCTGGGACGACGTGCGAACCTTCGACGGGCGACCGTGGCGAGGACGTGTTGAAGTGGTTTCTGGCGGCTTTCCCTGTCAGGATATTAGCACGGCGGGAGGCGCGAAAGGGAACGCGCAGGACGAGGGGAATGCGTCATCTGCGGGAAACGGGAAAAGCGCAGATTCTACTTCGTGCCAGGATACGAAGGGAGCGTGTGCGGGCACTGTGTCGGGCGAAGACTCGGAGGGCGTGCTACTTGATTTGCAGAACGCCGATTCGATTAATGTCATTTTTTCATCTAACGACTGAGCTCATGGACGGCGAAAAATCAGTGATAGATGGCAAGAGAGGCGTTGATCGCCGTTCCATGCAGCGCCTTTTTCGCCTGTCTGAGCGGATCAACTGGGATTGTTTCTGCGACGAAATGGAACACGCCCTGCCGGAACTTAAATCCTTCCTCGACACATGGGGGCAACATTGCGGAGCGCCCTACATGGTTTTCCGGGGACAACTCTGCAAGACGATCCTTGAAATTTGGAAGGCGAACGACAAGTCCAGTCGTGACGAGGCTTGAACGCCAGAATCTTAAACATCAACGAAAGAATAAATATGACTACTGATAACGAAAATACGGGGGCAGCCTCGACGCCCGAACAATGGCGGCCCGCCCGAACCCCAATACGATCCCGAACCATGAGTGACGAAATTCAACAAGACCGCGGTCAGGCGTCGCCATCGCTGGCTTGTTCGCGTTGTGCTGATCACGAGAAGCTGCTCCAAATCTTCGGGGAACTCGACGAGATCATGCACACGATGCGCCCCCGCTACGTGCAGCAGCAGAGCATGGATGGACGATACCCCTGCTGGATCGTGTGGCTGCCGAAGACCGGGACGACCGAGCGCAAGACACTCAAGGACGCGATGATCGAATACGTGGACCAAGTGGCCGAGCTTCATCACGCGAACGTGAAAGCTGAATCGCCGAGCCAATGACTATGAGAAACAAAGAAGATGTAATCGAGGTTGATTCCAGCGACTTGTTATCTTGTCCGTATTGCGGAGGAGAGATGCGAGCGGAATGGGAGCCTTGTGATGATGAAGGGCCAATTCATTTTATGGAGTGCATGAAGTGTGGATCTCAGGGGCCAAAGGCAGGGAATTCTGACCTTGCAAGGAGAGTGGGTAAGCTAAGGGGAGACCATTCACTCGATGAGCTTCTTTTAATTTTAGATAACGCCAAAGCGTCAGGGAATGACAGCGGTAGCTGACATTCCCTGCACGCACTTGTTAGGCTATTATTTTTAAAACCATGAATGAATTATCACATATTGAAGCAGCAAAGCTATTGATCGCACATTACGATAATGATCGGGATTTACCGTCCATGATTTTCTGGAACGATAACTATCAACAGCTTTCCGCACGCACGCTTTGCGCTGTGGACTTTGACGCTGCCGAAGACTCGGACCGCTACCCGTTTTGGACAACCGACGGGGAGTTTTTCAAGCACTGCGCCTATGTGCCTAACAGTTGAATAGGTGGAAAATGTCCATCTATGACGACCACCTAAAACCTAAAACCTAAAACCTAAAACCAAATGAAAGGACTAGATGAAAGCAGAACTTGAAAATTTGATCGACGTATGCCGACAGGTCACACGCTGGGCCGATGCGCCGACGCCGAAAGGGGATTTCCCGAAGCAGTTTGTAGATCGCTTGTTGGTGACGCTGCGGGATCTGCCGGAAATGACCGATTGTTTGAATATGGTATATAAAAATGAACCGAAAGGAGGCGACCAGTGAGGGTGTTAAAAATAGTATGTGTGCCGTTTATGGCCGTGTTTGAATTAGGCTTGCTGGCGGTATGTGCGGTGCTGTCGTGTCGGTCTCCTCGACTGGCGCGGCCGCTGGTGAATTGGGCGATGCGGTTGCCAAATTTGGATTGGTATTTGGCCGGTCGCGATCAGTAGAAAGGTAAAGGGCGTGTTTAGTGATAATGAGGTTGAGTTTCACATCCGGGTGCGGGTGTTTTGTGCGGAAGGGGTGCATGAGCCGCATTTGGTGGCGCGTTGGTATCGGCGGCAGTTGCCTATTTTGTGTATGGCGGGCGATGTGCGCAGTGTGGATGCAGTGGCTCGTAAACATCGGTTTATACAGGCGATGGAGCATGGTGCTGCGCAGGATGCGGTGAATGCGCTGGATTCGCGGGCACCGGGCTGGGATCTGTATTCGGTCCATTTTGATAATCGTTTGGAGGTTGTGAATACATGAGTGGTTCAAATAAAGTACGGATGGGCTGGGAGCGTTTAGGGGGGCGTTCAGAGGGTGTGAAGGATTTGCGCCAGGCGGCGGCGCGGCGCGTGACGTGTGATTTTACGCCGTTGGTGGAGGGATCGCGGGTGTGGCAGTATTTGGTGGATGAGTGTGGCTTTGATGGGCGGGTGCTGCACCGGGCGGGGATTGGTGAAGCGACTGTGCAGTTGCGGGGGCGTGCGGCGGCGGCGGAGTGTTGGGTGGTGCCGATTTATGCTCCGGGCACGAAGGATTTGGTGAGTGCGAAGTATTTTGCGCTGGATTTAGAGGCGGAGGTGCCTGGGGAAGCTTCACGGAATGCGATGCGGCGGGGGGATGCCTGCCATTTGGTGGGTCAGGGCTTGATTGATCCGCAAGTGCATAAGTCGGTGGTATTGTGTGGGTGTGAGTTGAGTTGGTTGGCGTGTTGGTCGGCGGGGGTGCCGGCGCTGGCGCTGCCGTGGCGTCCGCGCCCGGATGGTGGGGATGGCAAGGAGTGTGCAACGAATCGATGGCTGGATGCGGATTGGGATTTTTTAGAGTCACTTGAGGAGGTGGTGCTTTGTTTTGGGCATGTCGAGGGGGTGGCTGCGGCTGAGGAGACGATTTTTAGGCGCTTGCCGGAGGGGCTGCGGCGCAAGTTGGCGCGGGTGACGGATGTATGGCCGAAGGCGGTGGAGGGCACGGAGGTGTATGATTTATTTGCGATGGATAAGGGGCATATTTTGAGATTGTTGGCGGCTGCGAAAGAGCCGACGCCGTCGGAGTTGGCGCAGGTGCGGAATATGCGGGACAAAATTTGGGTGAAGTTGTTTGGCCGGGAGGGTGAAACGGAGGGCTTTGAGGTGCATGGTATGGGCGACCATTTGCGCTGGCGGCTGGGTGAGTGGACTTTGGTGACGGGCTATGAGGGACATGGGAAGACGACTTGGCTGGGGCATCAAATAGTGGATCTGGCGGCGCAGTATGGGGTGCGCTCTTGTGTGGCCTCACTGGAGGCAGACCCAGCAAAGAATTTTTCGGTGATGTTTCAGCAGGCTATGGGCTGTGTGCGCCCGGTTAAGCTGCCTTCGGGCGATCCGGATGAGGCTTGGTTTGATCGCTGTGTGGACTGGATGAATGAGCGGGTGTTTTGCTATAATAAGGTGGGCTTTGTGAAGCTTAGTGAGGTGCTCAAGCTGTTTGCATATACGGCGCAGCGCTTTGGTTGCCGGGTGTTTGTGCTGGATAGCTTAATGATGCTGCAGAGTGATTTGGGAATGGGTGAATCGGCCAATGAGCGGGAAAAGGAGATGGCGCAGCGGCTGAAGATTTTTTGCGAGACGTATGACGCGCACTTGTTTCTGGTGGCGCATCCGAAAAAGGTGCAAGAGGAGAAGACGCAGATTCGCAAGCCGGTGCGTCCGCAGGATGTGCGTGGCGCGGGTGAGATCGCTAACCTATGTTTTAATCTGGTGAGTGTGTACATGAATGACGTGAAGCTGTTTGGTATGCGGGATGCGCATGAGTCGCTGCGCTTGCTGGAGGGCAAGGGGGGCGAGTTTAATCAGGCGGATCTGGATAAAATGAATGCGCTGCGGGATGACTTGGAGGCTCTGGAGTGTGTGCATGATAGTACGCTGTACTGCATGAAGCAGCGTAATGCGGCGGGCGATTTTATTAAGCCGATGCGGCGCTTGTGGTTTCACCCTTCGGCAAAGCAGCTCTGGCACGATCCAGAGCATGAGGTGAAGGTGTATGTGCAATGAGGTATAATCAAAACAAATGAAAGGGAAAAAATGAGTACTGAATATGAAAAGGGTGGTGGGAATATGATAGAGGAGTTGCTGCTTTGGTTTATTTATGGCCGGGTGGGTAAATCGAGTAAGACGATGGCGGCGGTGGCGCTGGATCTGCCAGGCACTTATAAGCGCAGTTGGCCTGCGGATGTCGATGATCTGAATCGCTGCTTGTTATTGCTGGCGCGTGTGCCGGGGGTGCGGGGGGCGTTTCCAAAGTTGGCGCAGTTGTCGCCGGAGTGGGCGGCTTTAATTGAGCGCTGGGATGAGTTGGAAGAGCGGTTTTTGGCGGAAGTGGGTTTGGATTGGTGCCGGGGCACGAATGCGCCGGACACTTACCGGCTTATGCGTAAAATTTTGGAGGTAAATCCAGGGCAATCGGATACGAGCTGGTATCGCCCGGCGAGCAAGGACTTGGTGGCGCGGATAACGCCGAAGCCAAAGCCGAAGCCGAAGCCGGTGCCAGTGCCGGTGCCAGTGCCGGAGCCTGAGCCTGAGCCTGAGCCAACTAAGGGGAAAAAGTCGCTGCCTGGGCGGCGGCGGATTAAATGGACGCCTGAGCAGGTCGTGAAAATGATCAATGACGAGGGCTATCGCTTGAGCGATTGTGCGCGTAAAATTGGCGTTTCGACAACGTGTTTAATTTTAGGGCTCCAGCGGCATGGGTTAAAGTATTTGTCCAAGCCAGTTACAGTGATTAAGCTTAACGATGAACAAATGAAAAGGAAACAAAATTGAATGAGCAACCTGATTAAAAGGCGCAAAGCCCACGCAGCCAGTCATTGTCTGCATCGCTTTGTTCGCTGGCTTCGTGATGTAAGAGACATCAGAGCGTGCAAAGAAATGCTATGGAAAGAACTCGACCGAGATCGAGACGAAAAAGAAAGCCTGCGAGTCCTAACAACGGTGGCAGTGAATGCCCTATATTGGCGGCGTAAGGATTCATCAGAGAACAGTTAAACCAATGACACAGCCACAAATACAGATTGAACGTCCGGTCGAGCCGAAGCATCCGATTCGGCCAGAGCTTACACAGGAGCAGGCTTGTGCGATTGTGGCGCAGCACGGCTTGGAAGCGCTGGCGGAGTTCCAGCGGCGGCGCAATGCGGCGATTCGGGCCGAGAAGTCGGACCCGCTCAATTATGGCTTTCAGTTGCCGACCTGGTTGCTGGCGGATGTGTTGCTGGGCTTTATCGGCTATGATGTGTTTGTGAAGCGCATTGAGCGCATGATTCCGGTGTATGATTTTCGGCCACGGGTGCAGGTGTTGCTGCAGGAGTGGGTGCGGGATGCGGCATTGAAGGCGGCGATCGATGCGGGGCCGTACCAGTTGGGCTTGCTGCTGGGGGGGAATTCGGCGGGCAAGACGCAGTACATGATGTGGCGGGGCACGGCGGATGTGGTGCGTTTTGATGAGTCGCGGGTATGGATATTTCACGAGTCGGATGCGATGTCGATCACCTATCACCAAGCGCTGGTGTGGGATTATTTGCCGGAAACCTGGCAAAATGCGGGTATGCGGGGGCGGCCAGCGTATGTCTCGCACAAGTCGGCGACGGGCTTTAGTAAGCCGCCTATCGGGCCGAATGGCTCGGAAATAGTTTTTAAAAATTATCAACAGGATGAGGATGCCGCGATTGAGGGGGGTGAAGTGGGCGATCCTTTGCAGCGGCGCTGTTGCGGCTTTCTGGCCGACGAGTTGCTGCCGGAGCCGTGGCTGCGCACACTGGAAAAGCGCCTGAATCGCCGCCAGGCGGTGGGGATTGTCGGGTTTACTCCGAAGCATGGCTACAATGATACTTGTGCGCGTTTCCTGACGGGTGCGCGGCTGATCCGGGCCGAGATGGGCATGGATTTAAATGAGCCTAAGCTGATCCCACTGGTTCGGGTCTCGGGCGATAACCGGGTGGTTATCAATTTCCATACGCATTATAATCCATATCCAAATCGGGAAAGCTACCCGAATTTGGTGGCAAATATGAATATGGATAGCGATACGGAACGGGCGATCCGTGTCTATGGCCATGCCGAAGAGGATATGGTCACGCTGTTTGGCCGGCTTAATGTGAGCCAGCATATGTTTAAATCGCGCATTTTTATGGCGGAATGAACCAACAACCAAAGAAAGGTAAAATAATATGAAACCAGTAGGGGTTGGCTCTAGTCCTTTGTTGGGTTCCGTCGTTCGAGATAAAAACGGGCGGGAAATCCAGCCGGGGGATACGCTCAAAATCTTCCATTTTGTAGGACGTCGCCGAAAGCGGTTCTACATGTATAAATACGTGGAGGCAATCTGGTCGCATCCCGAATGGAAAGACGGGCTTGATGCGCTCCGCGTGTCGCATCTTAACATCGCAGGCGAGACCTACCTGATACTGCGGCGCGGCCAATGGGAAAAGCATATCGAAATCGTGCAAGGCTACGGATACGGGGATGACCGTCGTCCATTCGATGAGCGTCCGATTATTCTGCCTAACGCCTAGCTGACACACCCCGAATCGAAGCCCTAAAACTATGGAAAACCAAGAATCAAAATCGAAGCCAGAAAGAGCAGAACAACCCAGCGGTGAAGGGGTTGTCGTCCAGCTCCTTGTTGGGCGTCTTCGGGATTTTGCGGCACAATATGCAGCGAGCAACCCGCCCGCTTACCTGCAAATCTCAGGGCAGGAAGCGGCAAAGCTAATCGACTGGCTAGATACCGCCATCGAGGAACTGGAGGACATGGTGGCGCAAAACTGCACCATGAGCGACCGGACGCTAGATTCCTGCGCCCTGTCCAGTCACGCCGACGCGATGCACTTCCTTGCGGACATGGGAAAACTCGTAATCACCGCAGAAGCTGGCCGCCGAGTGATCGGCAAGTGGCCGGATGTTTCTTTGCCCAACGCCTAGATGAGTCACATGAATGAGGAACGAATGAATGTTGATCTCAAGCGTCTTGTTCGCCGGTCGGTTTGCGAGGAATGTGGACACCTGGAGATCGAGCACGTTGAAGGCTCAATATGCGGGTCGTTCTACATCGAAGAGGTGACGCTTCCCGTGTGCGAGTGCGGGGCAACCTGCAAAGACGAGGGGGACGAACTCTGCCTGAATTGCTGGGAGGATCGCCCCGGCTACGGTTTGCAGGCGAACGTCAAAGGTGACTCACGATGACCGCGCCTAAAAACATTGCATCCAAGGAGGACTCCAACGCGGTCAGCGTTGAGTCCACCGCCTTGTTGGGTCTTTTAGCGGACATCCGTGCCGCCGTGGGTGATCCAAGCGGGAAGCTTATGCAGGACGAACTGGTGAAGCATTGCAGCAAGCTGTCGCACTCAGCCGACTGGAACCGTCGCCGCGTGGAAATGCTGTCTCGGCTGCAAAAGCACATGCGCGATCCAGAGCGCACGTTGGTCTGCGACATCCTCGCAAACGGGCAACTGCTCC
>Ga0208767_1002966_pt1 | contig 12533 bp, 18 predicted proteins | sample VirMetDEL_Mar_21_FD_184514 | JGI IMG/M metagenome (GOLD analysis project Ga0208767, IMG submission 184514) | Aqueous microbial communities from the Delaware River and Bay under freshwater to marine salinity gradient to study organic matter... | ecosystem: Environmental > Aquatic > Marine >... | reverse complement strand
CGAAGCCGCCCTCTCCAGGGAGATCACATCGGGAAATCGCAGATGATTTCCTTGTCGCTGATGTCGCCAGCAATCGCACAGACGTTATCTGTGACGGCTGCGGAAACATCGAGCGTGCCGTCCGACGATCCAGTCGGGGTCAGCGGGTCGCCGTCTGCGCCTGCAGTGAGGGCAGTGTTCAGCGTTGCCGGGCCTTTGACCTGAACCCAGCAATACTGACCATCGGTCGGAGCGGACTGCAGAACACCAGCGCCGATCTCTACGGAATCCGAGAGGTCGGAGGTCACCTGGTTGTTCTTGTAGCCATCAAGCGTGTAGTAGTACGCCACGTTGCCGGATACGGCTGCAACCGAACCAGCGCCAGTGTCATACTGCACATACTTGAAGATCCGCGTACCGTTGGTGTCGTCAACGATGGCACCAAGCTGACCTAGCTGGAACTCAGGCGTGTCAGCGACTGCGGTGGGGTCAATCCCCATTACTGATGCAATAGCCATTACCAGTCTCCTCTAGGTATGGATGACGCCTTGCAGCGCACGGTTGGAACAGGTCAGGTTGCCCGACCAGAACATCGGCGTTACAAGCGCATCTTGGTTGACGGACATCCGCGCCTCACCAGGCACGAAATCACGACCGGCAGCGACTTCCATCCGCAGATAATCTGTGTTCAGGAAGTACATACGGTCGGTGTTACAGGCGTCATCGAACACGACATCCGAGTTCAGATACTGGACGCTGGTGAAACCAGAGTTAGCCAGATCGTCGCTGGTGATGCGCTGGATGGCCTGCAGGCTTCCGAGGAAAGCCTTGTAGGCGTTGGTGCCGGCCATAACCAGGTCAGGCGAGTCAGCGCCGCGAACAAGCTGCAGATAGATGTTGTTCATATCTGCCTGCACGTTTGCTGTGCTGAAAGCGTTAGACGTGGCAGTGGTCTGCACGTTTTGCCAGAAGGTGTAGGTCGAGGAGTTAATCCCACCCACAGTGCCGGTGCCGGCATCAGCTACAACGAGCTGAAGGCCACCGACTTCCTTGCCGTCGCTGCCGGTGCCATCGGAGTAGATAGCAGTCGAAAGCGTGTTCATCATCGACTTCTCAAGGACGTTAACACGCGCCTCAAGCAGATTGATGATGGCCTCAGTGCCGGAGTTTTTGACTTGCTCCAGGCCGCTGATGGTGACGTTACCGGCAAGCTGCTTGTATTCAAACTCAGCAGCCGTCAGCACGTCAGACGGCGATACATCGAGGGTTTCGTAGCCGCTGTAGAACTGAACAGTTCCGTTTGCAGCATACTCAAGTTCACGCACGATAGAACGGCCAGTCACAGTGGTCTGGTTGCCGTTTTCGCGCATCCGACGCAGCAACGCATTGTGGTTGCTTACGTTGTCAGAGAGCTGTCGTGACCGGTTGCGAAGCGTGGTCGTGACAATCTCTGAGAGGTTTGGGCTGGTTGCCATAGGCTTTACCTTCCATTCTCAAGTTGTCGAATTGACGCCATGATGGTGTCACGGACAGACATCCCCGCTGGAAGCGCTTGTTGAGCTGGTGCGGCACTGCCTCTGACTTTCGACCTTTGCGCTTTTTTCGCTTTCTTCACGGCATCTGTCTTTACCGTGTCCTGCGACTTCTTCAGCGCGTAACTGTCCATCTCTGCCTTCCGCAGCTCAGGGTCGGCGTAAACCGCCATTTCATAAGCTGTCTTCAGGTCTGGAGCGTTGCCGTTGCTGATGAACGTACCCATTACAGACCGCACCTTTTCAAAATGCGGATGCGCTGGGTTACCGTTTGCATCAGTTTCATTGGCAAACTGGTCGATCAAAGACTGCGTGCTTTGCTGGACGCTTTGCTGTTGTTGTGTCTGTTGGTTCTGGATGAAGCCGGTGAGCTGAGCTACTTGCTGCTGCAACGCCTTCACTTGCGGATCTGCATACTCATCCTCTAGGGCGGCATCGTTACCGACTGCCCCGATATCCACGCCATACTGGTTGGCCAACCAAGCAATAGCGTTTTGAGGGTCTTTCTGCAGATATTCGTTAGCAGCCATCAGTTGCCTGACCGCTGCAACGTCATCCATGCCCGCCCTTGCGAATGTATCGCGGTGCGGCGCAAGAATCTCATCGAGTGCTTCTGAGCGCTTGCGGAGGGCCGCTACACCTTGGGTCTTCTTGGTGTAGTCGGCTTCCATCTCCTTGTAGCGCCGCATCATAAAGTGCTGCGCTGCAGGCTCCATAGAAGCAAAATCATCTTTGAACTCAGCAGGCCAATGGTTCATTGGCTCCAGCGCCGCAAGCTCTGGCGCTTCTTCTGCCTCGCCTGTTTCGTCTAGGTCTTCTTCAGGCTCATCATCAGCCTCGCTGACCTCGACTGTCTCATCTGGCGCGGGTGGTTCACGCAGACCATCTTCTTGGTCGTCGCCGGCATCTGCGTTCAGTTCTTGCAAAGTCCTGGCAACTGTCTCGGCGACTGTTTCCGGCCTTGCTGGCTCGGCTGGTGCGGCAGCATCGGCTGCGGCCTCAGCGGGAGTGCTATCAAGCGGGAGTTCTTGTTCTGTCATTTGAATAGATGGTCTTGGCTAGTGCCTACCTCCACAAAGTTATTGCGCCGCAGAAACTCGCGGTGCTGGGAACGGCTGGTGATCCAGCCACGATCTTTCATATTCTGATAAGGCTCGATGTCGCTCAAAATGGAAACGCCGCCCTTGGGGGCGGCGCTTGCCTTGGGAACGATCTGACCGTCCCTGAACACAAATGTCTGCTTGCTCATCCCATGAGCATCCTTGCTGCCATGTCACGCTGCGCCTGATCCATCTTGCGGCGCGGCTTGTTCATGCTGCCAATCGCCTGCATCAGCTCAGGAAAGATCTTGCTCAGGACAGCCGCAAGCGGGCTATCCATCGCCTCGCGGATGATCTCTTTTTCTTGCTCTGACAAAGCCTGGTAGGCTTCATCAGCGCGTTCCATATCGACTTCCATCATGCAAAGTCCCTTGGGTTGCCAAAGATGTTGAGATTAGGCGCAGCCTGCTGTGGCTGCGTCATGCCGCGTGTTTGCAACAGATCAACCAATGTGCCGCCGGCATATCCATACGGCTGGTACAGGTTGCCTGTGCCGCTATAAAGATAGAACGGATTGAGCAAGTAATTCGCTGCCAGATCGTCAATCACTTCTGGCGTCGTCGTGCCTGGGTCGGCAGGGTCTGCCGGTGCTGGTGGCGCTGCACGCTCATCGCTACCGCCACCACCGCCGCCGGTCATCGCAGCATTGCTGGTCGCCGGCACAAATGTCGGGTCTTGCTGCATCCGCTGACGCTGACCAAAGGCAAAAGCTGCAGAATCTGCTGGGTCAGGCGCGTTGAAGATTTCTCCAATAATGCCGCCACCAAAAATTCGGTTCAGCGTAGTGCCAGGCGCTTCACCGCCGTAAAGCTCATCATAAGCGTCAGCATAAAAGCCGCTCATGGGGCTGCGGCGCGGGGGAGCCATAGTCGGCGTGACTGGATCGGGGCGATTGGGCCGTGAAAGGGATTCGGCAACGGCAGTGCGGATTTGGCCTGTAAGGTCTTGCCCACCAACCGGTATTTGATTGATCGCAATGGTTTCGCGGATAGCCGCATTGTCACGCTCAATGTCGGCAGCCGACCGATTTTCTGGGAATGGATCGCGGCGGTAATTATCGCGTATGAGCTGCTGCTGTACCGGGTCTGCATTTGGGTTTAACACAGTCGCCGCAGCGGCAATATCCTGCTGCCGGCTTTGATCTACATCTTCATCTTCCTGACTAGAGCCAACCGGATCGAGTATTTGCCGGCTAGTGTCGATGAGGTTTGTCGTGCCACGCGCAAGCGGACGGCCTCGATCATCAGTCTGTGCCGGCGTTGCTGTCTCACGCGCATCATCGGCGGCGCTGCCGCCATTGCCATCGCCGTCGTAGCAGATGCGGTTTTCAATCAGGTAAGACCGAAGCATTGCTTGCCCTTTCTTGATCTGAAGCCCCTGCACTCAACGCCCTTGCCAAGCACCGAGCGCAGATGCTCCCTGCCCTCGCGCACCATCTGGCCGACGCCGCCCCAGGGCGCTATAAAATCAACAATCCAGAGACGGTCGCCTGCGTTCCAATCATCAGGCTGCAGCTTTCTGGTTCGCTTAACATAGCCCTGTTCAATCTCCTCATTGAACAAGCCCCAGGTAACAAAGCCGACCGGCTGATGCTCCACTTGCCAGATTCTAAATTGCTTCAGAGCAACAGGCGGCAAGATCAGCCGGTGAACGTCGTGTATTGTCCAATTGCAGTGCTGTTCACTCTGGCCCATGAGCCAGGTCATCATGCCAACTGCCTCAGTGTTCTTCACTGCGTCACCACCTTGGCCGCATCAATCTCCAGCTTCTGCTGCTTAAACTGGGCATCTTGCGCCGCCTTCTGCTGATCGAGCTGCAGACGCGCTACCTTCACCTGGGCATCAGCAGCAGCTTGGTCTGCCTGCGCCTGTACCTTGGCAGCTTCAACCTCAACCAGTTTATCAGCCGGGTTGGGCCTGCCCTGCGGGGGCTGGATTGCCTCAAGCGTGTCCTCAAGATCACGCGCACCAGGGAACGCCCTGGCAGCAAACAGCAGCATCTGCTTGGCTTGCTCAAAGCCAATGGCACCAGAGCTGACCATCGGGCCAATCGCCTGCAGAAACTGCACTGTCGCTGTCAGAAACTCTGTGCGGCGCTGCTGTTCAATCGCGCTGTCTACGGCTTGGCTTTCGTCAGTGTCGATGCTGATGCGATAGCTACGCAAACGCTCATCACGCATCAATGCAACCGCCTCTGGCGATACCGGAACGCCGGTAATGCGCGAAAGCAGCTCAGGCTCCAGGTTCTCGACCATCAGCTCAGCCTTCAGCTCCAGAATCTGGTCAAGGAACATCTCAATGCAGCGCTGGCGGTTCACCAGGCGCATCGCACCGAACTGACCCTTGATACGCTGGGCTGTCGCTGTCTCACGGCTGGCACTAGAGCCACGCATAATGTCCGAGATGCCAGTGATCTCATAGATCGTCTGGATTACGATCTGACGCGACTGATAGAGCTGCGCCAGAGCCTTGATAAGATTATCAAGCGGCGCTTCCTGCATCACATTGGCAAGACCGCCACCAGCCTGCAGCATGGCCATGTTGTCCACCGGCACAAACTCATTGTCCGATGCACCCGCAAGACGCTGCAGCTCTTGGAACGATGCGTCATATACACCGCGCCGCTTCAGCGCTTCTGTCAAATTAGCAATCCGCTGCGTAATCAGATCAAGCTCATAGAGCTGATCCTCATAGGTCAGGATCTCAGGGACAGGAAGCGTAGTATCGGTGGTCGATACGGCATACAGAGGCTCTGGAATAGGCCAGAAACCGTCCAGATTGTACGGATCATCGAACTCCTCAAGCAACTCATCATAGTCGGCAGCAATAAAGATCTGCTTGCCTGACCGCTTGTCCCAAATCTCATAGATTTCAGCCCGATCCGGCTGCTTGTTGTCCTCGTAGGCGTCACCCTCATCGCCGCGATAGCTCAGCGGGATCATTTCGCCTTTCGGGCCGTAATAATCGACCAGTTCCTGCCTGGTCATCAGGTGACGGAAGCCAATCCAGGTCACATCAGGCCAGCCACGCGCCGGCGACATCACAAAGTCTTCCCAATGCACATATTCGCACCGGATTGACTGTTCACCGACATATTCGACCGGCTCACCCAGCACATACGGCCCCATTGGGCCTTGCATGACCATGCCGGCGTCTACCTGGTTGCCTTCAGCGTCTACAAACGCGCTGCCGATCGGCACATCACCGATCTGGCCTGGCGCAACCTCACCGATGCCAGTGATTGGCTGCTGGCGCACCGGGATCATCTCAGGATCACCCTCGACCACCACCGGCTCATAGGTAACCCGCAGAACACCGCGACCGACGATCAAATAGTCCTCAATCGCCCGCCGAACAGCCATGTCAAAGTTATAGACATCGAGCTGATACTGCAGCCCACGCTCCAGCACAGTCGCCACAGTGCGGCCCACAGGGTCATTGTCACGAAAACGGCGGCGTACTTTGGGGCGCGGCGTCTTAAAATACAGGGCCGACTTCAGCGTATCCACGTTGCTATAGAAGATGTTCATGCGCGTGTCGCGCATCATGCGATCAGGATTGTCGTCCCGATAACGATCAATGATCTCATAGCAACGGTTGCGCCACGTCTCCTCAAAGCCACGCGCCCGCCGGATCTGGTCGTTCCAGTAACGCGCACGATCCCCTTTGCCTTTAGGCTCACGGTCATATGCGTAGGATTCAGCCATTACATTCTCCAGCCTGACGGCTTAGACGCACGCTCCAGGCCATCCATCATTTCCTCGATGGTAGGCGGTCGCCAAGGGTCTTCTTCCAGTTCAGGTATGCGCCGCTGAAACGGCCTCGCCATGCAAGCGTAACGAATGTCATCCGCCGCATGATCTTCCTGAGTCGTGTCAATGTCCTCAACCCTGTGCTTGTCGTGCGTAAGCACTGGCAACGTGCGAATTGTGTCCACACAGTCGCTGAAAACAAAAAGCATTGGGCAACCATCATCACCAATCAGGCGCTGTCGCACCTGATCCCATCCGGCAACCCTGCTGTTGTCTGCGCGGCGAAAGCGGATGCCCATCTTAGACAGCCGCTCACCAATCGACGGCCCTCCGTCAAACTTCCAGATGCTTGGATCACCAACGCCAAAATCTATCCGCTCACCAGCCTCACGGCTGCGGATGCCAGCGCCAACTTCCTCAGCAGTCATTCTCAGACCGCGATTAGGCCCAGCAGCCCCATACCACTCCCGATAGCGTATCAACGCCCCATCAGGGAAATATTCATGGTCATCAGCTACCGCCCACCAGCCAACACTGAACGGCGAGGCAGAACCCCAGTCAAAGCTGCGGAACTTAGTCCAGTGATCCGGTATCTCAAACGGCCTGACAACATGAAGATCACGCTGCCAGATGTCGCCAAAAAACGAACCAACAACCAGATCCCAGTCGCCTTCACGCAACGCCCTGGCCAGCTCATCAGGCAGTGCCGAAAAGCTAGAAGCATATGAAGGGTCGATATACTTGTTGTCAGCCATCTTGGCCGGGATATACATCGTCACCCAGCCCTTGTCAGACGGATCATTCGGATCACGCATCGTGTGATCGTAAAAATACTGCTCTGCCGGCGCAGGGTCGATATACAGCGCCTTCAAATAATTGTGGCTTTGACCACCAGGGTTGGCCGTCATCACCAGCCGGGGCAAAAAGCCCTCCTGCTTGGGCTGGAAGTTGCCTAGACGCATCCGCGACTTGATGTAACCCAACTGATAAGGCGTCATCTGACCCGCCTCATCAACTAGCGCTATATGTATCTCAGTTCCCTGAATACGGTCACAATCACTGTCCCGCTCCAAATACTGGAACTGGATCGAGCTGCCATTGAAGAACTCATAGCGCTTGCGCGTCTCATTGTAGTTGCCAAGCTCTCGCGGCAGCTCACGCTTCAACGGCTGTATGTGGTTGGCATCCAGCTCAGGCAGTGACCGCCTGAAAATAAACGCCTGCAAGCCTGGGTTCTCCAGACAAAAGCCAATCAGGTCATAACGCCCCGCATGGCTCTTGCCGCCACCAGCAGCGCCGCCAAACAAGATCTGCTTGGCACGACACTTGTGAAGCAATGCCTGCTTTGGCTGCGGGTCATAGTCGATCTTGATGGTTTTAGGCATCTGGGAAGATCGAACCTTCCTCATCGCCGCCACGCTGGGTGGCCGCTACAGCCCCGCCGGTGACCAGTACAGGGCCGATGATGCCGTATTTCTCAAGGATTTTGACAGCCTTGTCGTCAAATATGACATAGTTGCGCTCGGCTCTTTTTGTGGCTTCTTCAGCCCAATCCAAAGCCTCTTGCTCTGTTTTATAGGGTGGGCTGGTTGTAATGACCCGACCTTTGCCACCAATACTTCTGTTTTCAACAGCCACTTTTGCGCGGAAACCGTCGTCACCTTGAGACACATCAATCAGTTTGCCGCCAGCAGTGGTGCGAGAGTTCCCGCTGAAATACTTGATGCCTGGGATGCCAGCATCATTCAACAATGCAGCCCCTTCCTTTTTGCCACCAGCAATAGCTTCAGCAATGTTCAGGATTTCCGCACCTGTAGCATTAAGCAACCTCTCAGCACCCTTTCGAGTTCCAAAGGTCACATTTACAACATTACGCTCTGCGCCAACATTTTCATTGAAATATCTGATGCCATACTCACCGCTCGGAAGTTCTACTGGCTCAAATTTGCCTTCAAGCGCCTGCAGAACCTTTGCCTTAACATCGTCTGATGGTGGCCCATCATAATTCAAAAGCTGTGAAGGCTTAGGTTGAAGCGCGACCTTGTAGATCTTGCCGGTAGGCTCATCGACCTCAATATCAGCGGGGTCAATCCTCGCCAGCGCATCCCGCTCAGCAATAATGTCTGCAAGCAAAGTATCTTCCATCGTTGCTTGAACCGACGCGGATTGATTGGCAAACGCCTTGCGTTGCATCTCAATGTTCCGGTCTATGCTCTGCAGCAGCTCATCTTTTGCGACTTGTGCGACTTTTTCAGGGTCGTCCATAGGCCGCATCGTGACTGGGCGCTCAATTTGCCGGCCTAAAGCGGCAAGCATACGATATTTTATAGGATCGGCTTCTGCCGCCGCACTGTCTTCAAACTCCGCAAAAGACTCGCCTTTGTATTTAATGCGGACGTTCCCCAGACCTCTGTCGCGGTCTACCATCGCATTACGATAGAACTTGGCTATATCCTCACTGTCAGTGAAGTACAGCCCATAACCATACGCCTGTGCGCCCTCGCCAGTGCCAATCATCTCCAGCCGGAACTCATCAAAGTCCGCGCCAGATCCATGAAATGCAATAATGCCAGGCTCAGTTTCAGTCGGCAGAACCACCGAAACAGGGTTCTCAGCAGTCGGCGGCTCAAAGTTGCCAGTCTCAAAGTAGCGTGCCTGCGCCTGTGCCAGCGCATCACCCATCTGCTGATTAGGGTCAGGGCGTCTCATAAGCACAGAAGATTGGTCATCAATTATGCCAAAAACTTCTTCTAGCGTAGCATCTGGCTTGCCTACTGGCCTGCGCCCTAATCTATAAGCGCCAACCGCGGCAGCCTTAGAAGAAACCTGACCCTGCAACATTGGGAAGTCGGCCATCGCCGCTGCCTGTAGCTCTTGACCTATGCCAGAACCCCTGAACTCCTCAGGCACTTCTAAACCTAAAACCGACGTTGGCCCATCCTTGCGGTTCACAACCTCTATAAAGCCACCGCTATCAGGGTCTGTGTATGTTATAGATTTAGCGCCCTCGCCAAACGTATCAGACACATCAGCAGTCTTTGTCACCTTGATCCTTGAGGCTACGCTAGCAGCCCTTGGTGCCTTCAAAGCAGCGCCAACACCAACCAGCGGTGGAAGAAACGCACCACCAGCCATCATCACATCACCAGCACCGCCTAACGTCTGCAACCCAGCATCGAGGTAGTTGCCTGCAGCTATGTTCTCGCCAAAGCTGGGCAAGAACTCGCCTGGCTGTGCCGGATCAGGCGCGTAACCCATCAAATCCGTAACGCCAGCTCCGGGCGCAAACAAACTAGCAGTCGCACCTGTCGCATAAGCCGGCATCGCCATGTCGCTGAACCGCGTCGGATCTTCAATGTCATCCAGCGACGGACGCATCTTGCCAACAAAGAACCGACTGCCGCTGAACGGATCGTCGCGCTTCTCTGTCATCAAGCGCTGCGCCATCATGCGCCGGGCGAAACCTTGCTCTGCCATGCAACCTGAAACCTTTGATTTTTATGCCGACGCGCGTGTTCACATATCGCATACGTCGCCGCGCAAGCCGGCCCGGCGGGGGTCAGGCCCAGGGGGCCATCCTGTCAGAAATGCCTCGTAAGCAGGAGGTCGTCTGCGCTGTAACGCTTGCTCAGCAAGGGTTTGCGCTAGTCGATAGACTCTATCCGTACCGGTTCCGTACCTTTTGTATCGCGCTCGATGTTAATCTGGACGTTTACAGCGCCGCCCTTTGAGCTGTCGCTGCCAAAGCTATCCCTTTGAGTTCGTTCAAGATACCAGCTATCAGCCCGCCAGTCGCGCTCACCAGCCTGGCCGATCCGGCGCACCCTGAGAGCGACAGCAGCGCTTTCTGCTGCGCGTACCTCAGCTCCAAACCCATCGTCTTCATTAATCCAGCGAAGAAGCGTGCTTTCGCCAATCCCGACGCTCTGTGCCGCGTGCTTCCTTGGCACTCCATCTCTAAGCAGCTCAAGGGCTGCGCTACGCTTGTCTGCCTGATCGACAACGAAGGCTGATGGTTGCGCTACTGCAACCGGTTGCGGTTGCGTCTCAGGTTGCATGGTTGCACTTGGTTGCAGCGCTTGGTTGCGCTTGAACCGCTCACGCCTGACGGCCATTGTCCGGTCTTTGCCTTTCAGCCATCCCTCTCGCTTGCAGCGCTTCTGTATGGCCTGGCGCGTGATCTCATAGTCCTTGGCAACGCTTGTAAAGCCTTCACCAGCTTCAATGCGTGCTTGTATGGCCTGCCAATCGACTTGGGCCGGCTGATACTTCCTCATCGTCTATCTCGCTGTGTGGCCCTGGGCATGGACAGGTTGCATAATGCTGGTTGCATTTAGGGCAAATGGGTTCGCCGCACATTTCACAAGGGTTGCAATCTGCAGCGAATACGATGCCTTCATCAATATCATGGGCCATCTTATCGAAACGATACCAGATTTGGAGACAGTTGCAACCACCTTAATATATTTTATTGCTTGAGCTTGTCGCATTGCTTATCTTAATTGTCGTTCAACGACAGGAGAGTGGCAATGAACGAAAAGCAACATGAGGCTATTTATGAGAACTTGTTGAGTGAATATGGCAGCTTCAAATTAAGCGACTGTCAGACATTTATGCTTGAGCTGGTTTTATCGCCAGCAGACCGAGAACATCGGATTGAAGCCTTGATGCGCGCTGGAGCTTTATTGCAAGAAGCCGTAGACATATTGTCTGATGATCGTTGCGGAGTAACTCTGAACAGCCTTTGCTCAGACTTAGAAGAACACGAAACATTGGATAAAATCATGCTTCTTTGCGCAATTTTAAGGTTAAGGTCAAAAGGGCGTCCATGTAGTTCCGCTTCACCTTCCGAGGATCATGCAGGCTCAGCATAATCGCTATCTTCTTCCATGCTGGCCCGCGGGCTCTAAAGGCAGCGCTGTGTGCTACAGCCCAGACTAGGCGGCGGTCGTCTTCTGGCATGATGCTTGTGAGGCGCATGGCCTCATCGAAGTCGCTGATCTGCTTTGAGGTCGGTTGCAGTCTTGTCGGCCCGATTTGTGTCCAGCCGTAGCCGTGCCAGTCCAGCGGGTAGTCTGGCCATGAGCTGAGCTTTTGCTTGCGGGTTGCCGGCGGCAACCTTCTGTCAGTCTCTGCTGCCTGGAGAAACAGGTCGTGAAGCTGTTCTACGTTCATAGAAATACGTCTCCCAGTGATCGACAAACTTGCGCTGTTGGAATGGCCCCATGTGCCAGTAGGCTTTCCGAATCTCTTTGTAGCGGTCGAGGCTGTGCATTTCCTGCAGTGAGGCAAAGACCTTTTGCTGCCTGACCAGGAACTCATTCTTCTTCCGTTTATCGACGGCAGTGCGATAAGGGTGTTTCGCTCTTTTCGCTACGCGGCCTATAAGTTGTTGAACTCGTTGCATTTGCAATTTTTCACTTGACGGATTTTCGGGCCTCGATAAAATCATAGCTTAAGCAATCTCCCTGCTTACGCGCTTGTCATAGCGCTTTTTTTAATCAAGATTTTTGGTTCTTAGATGGCTTTGGTGATGGCCTTTGGTTAGGGTCATTAACAACGCCATATATAGCTGTGGCGCGGGCTTGCGTTCCGAATCGCAGGCCGCAGACATGGCACTCGCTAGGGTCAACCAAGGCTGTTTCGCACTTGACGCACTGGCCCAGCTTCTCGCGCTTGTCCATCGTTCCATCGCCTGGCTCGATCATCCTGCTGCTCTCTGATGGCCAGGTGGCATTGCTCTTTGGCGCAGATGAAGTGGCCGCTGGCCAGCATGACCCACGTCCCTTCCTTGATCCAATGAGTGTGGCCGCAGGCGGCGCACTGGTCTGTCCTGCTGTCTTGTTGCTTCAATGCTCATCACCAGGTCTGCTAGTTGCTCTCTCAGATAGTCCAGCGTCAGCGTCCCAGGCTGTCCCTGTAGGTACTCAGGCAACATGAGGTGCTTGCTGTCGATGCTGGGAAAATGCCTGGACTGATGTCGGCGCACTGGCACGCCGTACAGCTCGGCTATGTAGAACAGACCGCGCCCTTCCACGATGAGCCGGCTGATCTCACGATCTGCATCTGCCAGTGCCTCATCCCTGGTCATCGTCTTCATCTTCTGGCAGCTCTACATAGCCCCTGCCCTCACATACAGGACATTGGCCGTGACCGGTGGTCAGGTCGCCG